>Ga0123340_1007837_pt1 | contig 10169 bp, 5 predicted proteins | sample SirMexnodulemix_FD_89961 | JGI IMG/M metagenome (GOLD analysis project Ga0123340, IMG submission 89961) | Root nodule microbial communities of legume samples collected from Mexico - Siratro Mexico nodule mix | ecosystem: Host-associated > Plants > Roots > Nodule | place: Mexico: Nepantla...
TAAAAATCTTTTTCAATTTCAGGGGGCATTTTATCTGTTCATTGATTTCAGCTCTTATTATGGAAGAGAAGCTGAAGGGTTTGGTTTAATTGAGAATTCTGACTCCCTCTGTCGATACCTGCTGGACAATGGCCTGGTATATATACTCATTTAAATGTCCTTTTAAGATTTTATACATATTTTATCAGATGAAAAATTGAAAGTGAATTTTCCCCACCATATTCTCTAAAAGTAAGTCATAAATTCAAGATTTCTCATATGCATGCACATAATACAAGACTAAAATCCGTAAGGCTTCATCGATGTTTCTTTTTCAATAAAGAATCATTGATCATCATCATCTGTGTGTGTAAAGTTCAAACATAGATACTTGTTAGCCTAAGCCTTAACTTGGTGTTTTGCTGTTTTGACTTACAACAGGTTGCACTGGTGCCGGGAAGTGCATTTGGAGATGATAGTTGCATCCGCATTTCTTATGCAGGATCCCTTACTGTTTTAAAGACAGCAGCTGAGAGAATTAAGCAAGCCCTTATCCCTCTAAGCTCTGCTGCACTTGTTTAATTACTACTACTCAAATTGCACTCTTTCTTCATTGTTCTATTTTCTATTTGCAATGTAATATGTTTATTATGAGAACGAGTAATGTTACATTCTCTCACCATTTCTCATACACTTTATAACTTTATAAGTTATTGTTAAATGAAAGAGTAATTGCTTATAATATATTGAAAAATGTAAAATATGTTCAATTATTTTATGAAAATATGGGGTTGTCAGCTAGTCCATAGCTAAAATACCAGCCAAGTTTATGTCTAAACATTACAATTTGTGTAGTAGGGTTGGAAATCTAGCTTTTCATGTCATCTTTATAATGAACAAGTCAAAGTTATTTGGTTTAGAAAAATAAAATACGTAAATCAAAGGTCAATGATTATTGATTTATGGGTTAAATATGTTTTGATTTTTTTCATTAAATTTGGTTTTGATTATTATATTTTAAAAATTGATTAATTAGTCATCAAACTTAAAGAAGTACGTAAATTTAGTAATTGTATGAACTTTATAATGTAGAAAAATGTGACTAAATTTTAAATTTAAGTGTAAAAAAATAATTAATATCACATTATATGAATTTAGTTCTTCTGTTTCTTTTTGCCACGGTAAAAGATTGTCACTGGATAATAACTTTTGGTATAAAAATGAATAAAATTAAATTTAAAAATGGGAGGATTAGATTAATCAATTTAAAAGTATAAATAAAGGGATCAAAGGGAAGTTTCAAAAAGAAAAAAAAACTACATGACCAAAAACATTTTTCCCTTAATTTATTTTATGCACACTTTGAGCACCCTAAGATAAAAGCTAAAGTTAGAGGCAAATAACTGGAGAGATAATTGCAACACTTTTCATTTTAGGCTATAGTATGTACGAGCCACCAAAAAGGATCAAAAATGCATTCGGCCATTGCATTCTGCACCCCATAAGTTGATTCTGTACTCTTATAAAAAATGAATTTTCATTTTTTATCTTTTAAAAATATGTATTTTAGATTATACATTTTAAAATAAATTTTCAAAATGTACATTTCAAAATCCATTTCTGAATCTGAAAATATATTTAAGAATATAAGATAAGATGTATTAATAGATTCCAAATTCTACATTGTGAAACGTACGCAAAATTTTAAAATAAGTTATAGATTGTCTATAACCTTCATGAATTATCACCCAATCTGAAATAGAGTTTTTTTTATAAATCCAAACTAGATGTATTTTCAACATTTCACTACTCTCATGGAGGTGCAGCTGCAAACCATGGGTTGCAGAATGCCATAGCCCATGTATTTATGTGGGCATTATTAATAGAGCCCATTTAAATCCTTTAAACCCAGGTCCTACAAAGAGATTTTTTTTTTATTGTGCAAAGAAAAGGCTTGTTGTGCAATGGCCGTGTGTTACGTCCTCTTAGCCTACAGCCATGTGATTCTCAATCACTTGCAAGTTTATACGAAGGATAAATTACCGAGATGAATGTCTCGTTCAGAAAATATATGATTGAGTCGCACCTTCAAATTCAGAAAGTCGAGGGATATTCAAAAGAAAAAGGTCAAATTTTTTGCATAAAGAGCCACATAAAGGAAATTATTTAGCACTCATTTGCGGATGTTCAAGTCTCTAAACTAAACCTACATAACCAATTCTTAAAGCGTCTCTTAAATGAAATGTGCTAGTAAGGTTCATTATCAATTATTTATATATGTCAAAGAAACTAAAAATGAATTTTGTTCTCAAATTATAGCTTCATGTTAATTGAATTTTGAATCTCTCATATATACTAAACAAAACTGATGCCACAAAATAGAAAAACAATAGTCTGGAAAATTTCAAGCTAACAAGTATTTCGATTTAAAATAGAGAAACAACAGTCAGTTGTTAAATTTAAGATCTTCTTACGTTATCTCAGAAGATTTTAATCGGACTTAGTTTTAAAATTTAAGAAGTAATTATCACTTTGCTTAGACATTTCTAAGAAAAGTGTTAACATATTACTGCAACTTTTGCATAAAAAGAAAGAAAGAGTGGGTATAAGAAGAGCAAAGTCGATATACATTGAATCTAGACAAGATTTTAAAGAAGAACAATAACAAGTTAGCAAAATGTACACTGTGGAGGCGTGCAGCTGTACCTAGTGCCATGAATGTTTGTTTGGAGAGACAAAAAGGCATAAAGATAGTGCCTTCAAAACACTAAACATAGTGTTAGTCATCATCTTCTATGAATCTACCCTTCTTACTGTCTAGGAACATCAACCACTAACTTATTTTTATCTGATTTTCAACTCTGCAAAAACCCTAGACTAAAAAAATAACTGTTCCCATGTAAGTCAGCAAAGCATATGAGTATTTTAATATGAAAAGTTTGCACAGACACTATTTTTGTAATTAATTATGGTTAAAATTTTTAAAATAATATGACACACCACCCTATGGCCTTTTTTACTTTTATAGCTTTATAAAAATATATTTGTCACGTTTACAATGAATTCTTTATTAAAAACGATGCTCACTGCTGCTATACATCTGTATCTGTATGTGTTAAACTTTTCACGTTTAAAATGAACTTTGCATTCAGTAATTTTTCAACCAAAAAAATCTTCCATCAACACTGACCAAAGCAGTTTCACACACCACTTCACACTGGAATTTTATTAAGCAAGCACACACATGAGCAGAAACTTGCAGCATCTCCACAAGATAACTACAAGATGAGTTATTCTAATGTCCCGTTTGTTCATAACGAACTTGGTTACTTGGAACTGGAAATACAAGCAAACTCATAAGCACTGTTGTGATTTTACACAAAGAGAAACTTTATTTTACCACACGAGACTGAGGCGTTAACAGTTGAATTATCTAGCTGCGATCATCCAACTTAGCACCGGTTCTTGCAGCCAACAGCTTCTTCCACAGTCAGAAATACTCTGCCACCAAATTTGGTGACAAAGTTGGACACCTTTAGCTTGTGTATCACTTGCCACCTAGGGTTCGCAATGGCTAACTGAGAACAACACAAAAACCACTAGGTCGTCATTGTTATACTTCTAAAAATAATATCAAACATTTGATAGTGTTTATCATCCAATTACTAGAGCTTAAAAATAGCCGTGAAAATTTCCCTTGATCATCATTGGTTTTGATTTTTTAGGTGAACAATATGTCTACAAGAAAATAAAGTTACCTGTTTTCCCTGTGAAGACAAACTCTTATGCAGTTCCTCTAGAGAAGCAATTCCAGAGGTGTCAATGTTCACCAAATCTATAGCAAGAAAACATCATGATTCAGTCAATGAAGCAACAACTGAGATTGTAAAATTTTTAATCACAACTATCTTCACTAATAGATGCTTGGGTGGAGTATATTTTTGAAAGAATTGATTTTTGTACAATTAATTTAAGGAAATTAATATAATGTTCAGGTCTAAAATAAAAAATAGTTGTTTTAATTAATAAGGTAGAGTTATAATTAAAATATATCTGAGCATTTACGCTGTCCTTGTTATTTATTATTTTTAAAAGTTTAGATAAGTAAGATTTCGAAAACTCGATAAAATCATACTTCAAAACTTAAATCATATTTGCATTTTTGAAAGGTTTTTATTTCCATTTAATCATCATTTTTTCAAATTTAAAATAATATTAATTTTTCCTGTCATTTATATTCCTACCTTTCACATGATAAATTTATTATGATGTAAAAAATAATAATTTCTTCTCCAAAAAAAACTTTAAACAAAGTTTAAAAGTCAACGGATTAGAATTTTCAAAAATATTACATTAGCATGTCTTTTCCTATTTAACTTTTTCATCCCACTGTATCATACTTCTCTCTCTCTCTCTCTCTCTCTCATCCCACTTGAGACAAAAATCTAGGATTGTGATATGATCTTTTTTCGTATTTTAATCAAAGTTCAGTGGCCGGGTGTGTACTTCTTTCCTTTTTCCATTTGTTGAGAATAGTTACTTTTCTTTTTTTCATATGTTAATTGATTTCATTTTCTTTTCCTTTTTTCAGAAAGATCAATAGCCTCCTATACTAATAACTAGAGTCAGAAAGCCTTACTGGAAGTGTCAAGAATTACGAGTTGAATGGTGCTTCTTGAATTTCCCTTGTCATCTTCTGATTCTTCCTCAGAGACCCATTTGATGATCCTTGAAAAATATATTGAAGATTAGAATATTATTCATGTTTCTGACATTGCTTTCTCATGTGATCCTTCCCAAGGGAAAGTACTTATTTGTATATGACAAATACCTTTCTCTAACGAAATTGGCATTTGCAAAGCAAAGCAACGCAGACTTCACTCGAATTATCATAACCCCGGGAATCTTAACTGCCATGGGATACTGATAGACATCGCAGAACAAATTAGTGCCCGGAAGTTTTCCCAGAGTTTCTGTGCCTGGTCGAATTGAGATCAGAATGATCTTTGAGAAAGATATAACCACCTACAAATAAAGAAAATCCAAATTTTGAAGCACCCTTAATGTTGGGGTGTAATTTATTTATTTTATACAATCAACTATTATAAATAAAAAATTAAATTATTAAAAAAGAAACCAAGTAAACTCTTATCCATTTAGCCTTAGCAGTATTTTTCCTTTCATTAATTTCTTTTGAATATCTTGTGGCAAGTGTGGAGGTTGTTTATTTTCTTCTAGACAACGGCCTTAGTTAATAATTTGTCGACGAATTTTTGTATATGATTGTCACTTCCAAGAGAAAAGACAACTCGTTCTAGGCCATTTAGAACAAAGAAACAATTTGACCTAATAACTTTTAAGCGTTAGTGATTGCAACCCTAGCAAGGAATATCATTCCATATAGAGAATTTTTTAGGTGGCTTTAATTTTCAAGGTATAAATATGTCCCAACCAAAGGAATATGCAGTTTTCAACGGTGCACATCCATTCTGCATCACTCTTAGTGCCAACTTTGTGGGTCCAGTGAAGTGGTGGGGATTTCTTATTATATATGTAATGTAGAAGTCAGGTTTTGGCCCATGCCATCACTCATTTTCATGAATACTAGAATTTCTTTATTCTGCTAAAAACCATACTCTTAAACAGTACAAATATAGCTTGCAACTTAAAAGGTTTTAGATATCCACTCACAGTGTTGCCTTCACATATACAACTGTTAAAATATTATTGCTTCTCATAATGTTCAACAGTATATCTTAGTTTGGGTGTTTCCTATGTACATGAATTTATACTTATCATTCTTAAGTAGTTTATTATTTGGGGTGGCACAAACAGTTGAAACTTTACATGCATAGTAAGGTGGCAAAATGATGCTAATGTTGATTCTTCAAGAATATAGAAGAAAATTTAATTGAGAACTCTTTTAAGTGAAAATATATGATACATTAGTACTTATAGTGCTTATCACTAGCCATATATTGTGATGTTCTTAAAACAGTAACAGTTGCGGCAAGTTGTAAAGCAGTAATCCCATTACAACAAAGATAGCATCAGCAAACTGACACACACACACACATACATATATATATATATATATATATATTAATCAATATCTTCAGAATATAGTTTCATTTGGACTGATTGTTTGTTAATTATCATGTATATATGTAAGTATTTACGTATTCTTAAAATAACGAATTAATTATCGAATATCTTTACTGTTTTATAGTGATGGTTATATTGGGTGCGAGTGAAGTCATGATCAGAAGAAAGAAGAGAGTGCCAATGATTACCGCCACTAGTAGACCAATCTCCACAGAAGCAAACAGTACTCCGAAGAAGGCACCAGCACAAGCAAGAAAGTCTATCTTATCAACCTTCCAGATTTTGTAAGCTTCACTGACGTCAATAAGTCCTGGGAGAGCTGATAGGATCACAGAAGAAAGAATAGCTATAGGAGTGTAATACAAGAGCTTTGTCAAAAACTGCAGTGATACCAAGACCGTTATGGCCATCACAATGTTTGACACCAGAGTTTCACACCCAGCTGCATAATTAACAGCAGTGCGGGAGAACGAACCTGCACACAAATTAATCTTGCTTAAGTTGTTTTTCCAACAAGAAGAGGTCATATGAATTGATTAAGTCAATTATGCAATGATTTTCTTTCTGATATGTGTAGTAAAAGAATTATATACCAGTTGCAACGTAGCAAGAGGTGAAAGATCCTATGATGTTTGTCAAACCTATTGACATCATCTCCTTGTTTCCATCAAGTTGGTATCCATTGATGGATGCAAAAGATCGCCCGACAGCAATAGATTCCTATAATGGTTGCATTGTATCAACATAAATTGGAAAATAAGCAAACAAATTATGAACAAAAATATATAGGGAAGTGATATGGCAACTTGATATATATATGGTATTAATTAAGTTGAGGGTTTGATATATAATATAATTTGTTACTCACGGTAAGAGCAACGACAGCAACCACTAGTGCAATTTTGGCGACTTCTCCGATGTAGGGGCTGTTGAAGTCTAACTGATGGATGGAGATTGGATTTAATCCTCCCTTGACATGTTTCACAATTTTAACTCCATCTTTATCAGCTTTTGTCAGAAACACAAATAGAGTCGACAAAATAACAGAGACAAGAGGAGAAATTGATGCCAACCAGAACAGTTTCTTCTTCTTTTTACCCTGGCAAGGGAATAATCAACTAGAATGTTCAAACAAGAACCAAACCAGAATTGCATGGAATTGAAAGATCATTCGATTTTATTGCTCACCAGAAATCTCGTTGTTAGGATGAAGACCAAGAACGAGCATCCAATGAAAAAATTTCGAGAATTCCACTGTAATTCAACATGTATATGCTCCATTAATATGCATTAACAAATTATATTTAATTAGTTCTTAAATGGAAATTATATTAGGAGCATTATTTATTATTATTACCTTTTTGTAATAAATGGATGCAGATGAATGGATAGGATAAGTGCTTGTATTTACTAAATTACAAGAAATCGAGAGTATATAAACAGTTCGTTACATTTCTTTTTCATAAAAATCATTTTTTAAAAAATCATGCATTTATTTTATAATATATTTTAAAAAAATTAGTTACTTTTAAAAACTTTTGATTGGCTTCTAAAATAATTGTTTTTCACAAATTATGATTATGAAGAAAGATAATTGATTTTTTTTATTATGTATTATAAAAGCGTAGTGAATATTGAATTGGAATCAGGTGTCCCAAAATTATGTTTATGCTTAGTTTCCCAGCAGCTCCAATTTATAGGGAAAAGAAAGAAAAAGCAAAGGGACAGGGGAAGTAGTTACAGGATTATGAACTGCTTCCCAGACAGCTTTCACGACAGAGACTATGTCGGTTTTGGTCGTAAAATGGGTGATTCCTAAGAGTCCCTTCAACTGTTGAAGCCCTATTACAATGGCTGCTCCTGCCACAAATCCAACTATTGCAGCATGGGATAGGAAATCCACAAGGAACCCCAGCCTGTTCAAAAATGTTAGTAATATCACTCTCAATAATAAACAAATAAATTACTATTCACACATTTTTTAAATGACTTTTACCATATATACTAATTATAAAAATTATGAAAGAAACATGTGCATATGTATTAATGGATGACCTGAAGAGTCCGAAGGAAGTCTGAAAGATACCAGCCAAGAGAGTAGCAAGTAGAATTAGCTTTGTATAACCCAGTGGATCAGAAGCAGGGTCTACTAATTTCTCCATCATTGAGGATAACAGCAAAGAAACCACTGCCACGGGACCAATTGCTATCTCTCGAGAAGTTCCCATCACAGCATACACAAGTGGTGGTACCACACTTGTATCTAAATGGTTTTATTGCACATATTAGTAAGAAACCAAAATCAAATATCTTGTAATGATAAGTAGGAAAAAAGAAATAGCTTACAAAGACCATATTGAGGATCAAGATGTGCCAAGGTTGCATATCCAATGCTCTATGTGGAAAAAAGTAGTATTATTCCAAGCCAAGTGAATAATTATAAATTAATTAGAGTAAGATGTGATATGTATACCTGGGGAATACAGAGACTAGCAATAGTGAGGCCTGCAAGAAGATCTTTTCTGAACTTAGTAGCAGTGTAGTTTCTGCCCCAAGAAAGAATAGGAAAAACAACCTGCAGAAGTGACAGGAGGAGTGTGGTACAAGGTTGATCTGTGAGAGAGGAAAACTTTTGTTTATAGTGAGAGATGGTTTTCCTCACAGAATCTGCAACCACACGCCATGGACTTGGGGGCTCAGGGGCGTTAAGAACCCACTGAGACCTCACATCCTGTGCGTTCTTCTCAATGTCCACCTGCATGTGCAAATCCTCTGATTTGCAGGTTTCCATCGCTGAAGAAGCCATGTTGAAGTGTTTGGGAGAACTTTGTCTCGTGAAAACTGATTCACTACACTCTCATGAGACTTACCTGTGAATTGAAGAGCTGAAGTTGAAGAACTTGGTGTTAGAAAGAAACTTATATAGACCAACAAATAGCCTTGCGTCAGTTTCTCACCAAATAAAATATGTAATAAGAGATCAACAAAGGGATTCGTGAAAGATTTCACATTTTACTGAGTGACATCAATTCAACACTCTTAATGGCTAGAGAATAATAGTTTCTTACTTGCACTTGTGAAATAAAAATTTCACCACTAATCAATCAAACATGAAATTGTTTTAATTGAATTCGTGTTTAAATAATTATAATAAATATTTAAAACCAAACTTTTTCTAAGTATTTCCTTTTTAATTAATTCAAATACATTGGCTCGTGTTTGAAAGAATTACATGGAAAATTATGTCCGAAAAGAAAAAATGTTGGAGTGGCACATATTATAAAAGGTGGTAGCTAGAACTTAATTTGCCTTTGAAGTTTGAGGTTGTGAAGAACAGACGTAAAATTCTGATTAGTTAAGGTGTAAGCATTACCTAATTAATCGAAAGGGAAAGCATGGAAAACAACTGAACACAGATAATGCAAAGTTAGTTCAATTATAGTTGGTTCTCCATTCAAGCCTCATATAAACAGTTTTTTCGGAATATGGAGGATCTATACAATTGTACTTGGTGTTAGAGTGTTTTTGTCTTGTCATTGTCATCCAGTTACTGTTTGCAAAGTATTGGAGCATTATATGTGTCTATATATATATATATATATATATATATGTAAAATCACATTATAACTTCTTTCGGTTTAAACATTTGTTGGAATTTCTTGTTTTAAGTAACACTAAGAAAACTTAGAATCGTATCCGGAAAAGCTCAAAAAACTTATAGAACAACCTTTACATATTCAGAATACTATTTGAGCCCAATAACTTATCTCAGAAAGTTATAGAAGTACGTCATAGCTCAGTAGAAGAGGGAATGGTCAAATAAATAAGAGTATTAGAATGCGCACGAAATAAGTAAATGAACTAATACATGGTTGAGTTGAAATTTTGTGTTTTTCAATTATTATTTTCTCTGTTTTTTTTTCTCAAACATTTTATTCTTCAAGACTGTATAGTAAAAGTAGTAATTATTATTATTAACCGTTGGAAGAGAATCTACACATTAAATTTACAAATTTTGTGATCATATTTTAATTGTTATTATTTTTATTATAATCATTATTATACTATTATGATAATAATTATTA
>Ga0123340_1007839_pt1 | contig 10169 bp, 14 predicted proteins | sample SirMexnodulemix_FD_89961 | JGI IMG/M metagenome (GOLD analysis project Ga0123340, IMG submission 89961) | Root nodule microbial communities of legume samples collected from Mexico - Siratro Mexico nodule mix | ecosystem: Host-associated > Plants > Roots > Nodule | place: Mexico: Nepantla...
ATATATATAAGAGAAAATATATATATATATATATATATATATATATATATATATATATATATATATTAAAAAAATCTGGAGTTGGATGTCCTCCCTTAGCTTCTAAGAACCTCTGTCACTCCTTCTTGGCTAACTTTAATTTATTTTATTAAAAAGATGAAAATTGTTCAGTAAAACACTATTTCTATTAAATCAAGTCAGACATTCTTTGACCAAGCCTTCATGCTGCTACAAATGTATTGCACCTCGTTCCTTTCTGAACTTACGTATGTACACAGTGATAAGAAGCTAGTTTAGGTTCATCCCATCGTCTGTTTTTTTATATTAATTTGTAAACAGCTATCATCAATTCCGAATCTAATAATTTTTCTCAGTAGAAATAACAATATTTTCTAATGTTTTTCATAAAAGTAAAATATCACAAAATTTTATAAAATATATACCTGTTTCATGAAAAGAGAAATATAAAATACTTTGCTTTGATATTATATTAAGTTTTGGCAACAATTATAATACGAAGAAGATACATAAATTTTAAATGAGCAATTTTTCCTGTCCTGTATTAACAAATAAAATAATAAATTTATGGGATAATTGTCCCACAGTGTATAATGTGCATCCATATAAAGAGACACATGGTTAATATTCGAGTTGTAAAGTCCATGCACCTATAAACGTGGGTTTGGCTTGTTAGGGTGTGGAATTGTGACAAATAAAAGACAAAGAAGAAAGTAAGTGGTAATGAAGAGATTTCAGAAAAGAGTGGCTACAAATTCTGCAGAAAGATTACTCTGCATCACAAATAATACTTTTTCTTTCCATTATGATTATTATTGAAAATTATGTTATTTTATTATTATATGTTCAAAGTTTAAGGTGGTTCTAGAATTTATACATCAATTTATATATTTATATATCCTTTTAAAAGGAGAGACTATGAACAAGTAAATAATATCCTCCATTGAAATTAATTTGATTTTTTGTGGAGACTAAGAAAGGTGGAAAGAAAAGTTGGAAGGGTTGAGGAGAAGCCAACGAAGCGGGAACTGGATTTGTAGGATTTGAACATAATATTTGAGGAGGATCTATATTCGCGAACATCATTTATAACTCATTTAAATAAAAGATTCTCTCTGCAGCTCTCAAAACCACCAAACCTAACAGAAGCAGATAAAATAACCGCAAGTGGCTCTCCTCAGTTCTACCATATAAAATCATTCACAACCATTCATTTTCCCTTCATACTTCTCAGTGTCTCATTCCAACAAGCAGTTGCATCAGCCATGGCTTCTCTCTCATGCTCCTCCCACCTCGCTACACTCGTCAACCAAACAGCCGCCGCCAACTACCTCTGTGACCAATTGGATTCCATTTCCAGAAAGATTAGCGACACCACCTATGCAGTCGACAACACCTACCTTCTTTTCTCCGCGTATTTGGTCTTCGCCATGCAGCTTGGTTTCGCCATGCTCTGCGCAGGATCCGTCCGAGCAAAGAACACCATGAACATCATGCTCACCAACGTCCTCGACGCCGCCGCCGGTGGCCTCTCCTACTACCTCTTCGGCTTCGCTTTCGCCTTCGGTGCCCCTTCCAACGGCTTCATCGGCCGCCACTTCTTCGGCCTTAGAGACTACCCCATTCCCACCAATGACTACAGCTTCTTCCTCTACCAGTGGGCCTTCGCCATCGCCGCCGCTGGAATCACCAGCGGCTCCATCGCCGAGAGAACTCAATTCGTGGCTTACCTCATTTACTCTTCTTTTTTAACCGGGTTCGTTTACCCCGTCGTTTCGCATTGGTTCTGGTCGGGGGACGGTTGGGCCAGTGCCTCCAGAACCGACGGGAACGTCTTGTTCGGGTCCGGGGTCATCGACTTTGCGGGCTCCGGCGTGGTTCACATGGTTGGTGGCATAGCGGGCCTGTGGGGGGCTTTAATTGAAGGCCCGAGAATCGGGCGGTTCGACCGGACGGGCCGGTCTGTTGCTCTGCGCGGGCACAGCGCTTCTTTGGTTGTGTTAGGTTCGTTTCTGTTATGGTTCGGGTGGTACGGGTTCAACCCCGGTTCATTTTTTACTATAGCGAAGGGGTACGGGGGCGCGGGTTATTATGGTCAATGGAGTGCGATAGGGAGGACAGCTGTCACGACGACATTGGCCGGGAGCACAGCGGCTCTGACAACGCTGTTCAGCAAGCGGTTATTGGTGGGCCACTGGAACGTGATCGACGTGTGTAACGGCCTGCTTGGCGGGTTCGCTGCCATCACCTCGGGCTGTGCGGTTGTGGAGCCGTGGGCAGCGATAGTGTGTGGGTTCGTGGCCGCCTGGGTTTTGATCGGGCTCAACAAGGTGGCAGCCAAAGTGGAGTACGATGACCCCTTGGAGGCGGCGCAGCTTCACGGCGGGTGTGGCGCCTGGGGGGTGTTGTTCACGGGGTTGTTTGCGAAGAGGGAGTACGTGGAGGAGATTTATGGAATTGGGAGGCCGTGCGGGGCGTTGATGGGTGGCGGCGGGAAGTTGGTGGCGGCGCAGTTGATTCAGATAGTGGTGGTGTGCGGGTGGGTTACGGCGACGATGGGGCCGCTGTTCTACGTGCTTCATAAGTTGAATCTGTTGAGGATATCGAGAGAGGACGAAACTGCGGGGATGGATTTGACTAGGCATGGGGGGTTTGCTTATGCCTACCATGACGATGAAGATGGTTCTAGCAGGGGCGTAGGATTGATGATGCGTAAAATAGAACCTGCTAGTACTTCTCCCTCTCCTCCCCCTGCACCACAACTCTCACTTCATCCTCTCTCAGTATCTTCTCTTTAGTCTGCAAATACCTATGGTCAAAACCCATATACCAACTCATAAGTCATGCTCAACCAAATGTTCTCGCTCCTCTCTCAACTTGGGTGTACATTTTTAAATGTTGGTTGGTTTGTTTTTTTCTTTTTTTAAGTGTAAATTTTTCGTTTGAAAAGTAGTTTGGTCCTCTAATAAGCGCATAGTGTCACTTTAGTGCGTGTCCTGTAGCAAAATAATGTAATCGTACACTATACTAAAAACTACTTAGTTGATGTAGGCATATTTTCATAGCGCATTGTGCAAATGTATGTAGTATTTCAACACGCACGCAATCTTCTTTCTGAATAATATATATCGTCATTAATGAAGGTATATGTGAACCATCTTTCCTAGAAACCTAAAGTAGGTGCGTAACGAGAAACGCAGATAAAATTTTGACAACTTTACCAATGATAATCTATATAGTTATTATAAAAATAAATTTTTATATTTGTAAGATCGTAGTGTACGGTTGGTTAGCCTAATTTAATTAATGAGTCTTTGGTCGTTTCTTAGTTTTGGTGTTCTTGATATTGTTGTTTCTTTTATTTTTGATTCAGTTCTCGGTCTTGGGAGGGGTCCATGTTGTTGTCTCTTTTGCTTTTGGTTCAGTTGTTATATGTCTATTCTCAACGATACGTTATCAAGGAGATATTTACGACTGCTGATGTCTCAAAACGTCGATTAGCTTAAATGATATTGTTTAACTGTTTATTGTGAAGTAGTCAGTTGGTCAGCTTCCTAATACAAGATGGATTGGATTCGGTTGGCCGACCTTATAGTACATAAAGGAAAAGAGAAAGAGAAGATGAATGATAAAATAGTAATTGTAAGAAAAGTGTAAACATTTATTGATTGTCAAAATATCATAGTCTACTGTAAAAATATGATTTCACATTAAGATACTTACCCCTATAATAGTATCATTTTAATTTCATTCAATGTAGTTTATGATAACTGATTATATCTTTACAATGATTCATGTTATTAATAACATAATTCTTATTTGTTAGGAATAACTTGGCCTTGGTATTAAAAAGACCTATAAATAGAAAAGTAAGGACGCACTCAATCTCATTGATACCCAGTCTCATTTATTTATTTATATTTCTTTAAAGAATTTTGACTTGAGCATAAGAGAATATCCTTCTGGTGGATTTTTATTCGGTGTTTTATTAGCAAGACTTTGCATTCATTGTAACATAACTTAGTCAAAACATAAAGTTCCTCGAAGTTAACCCTATCCACCTCGAAAGGTTCTAGTTTAATTTTGGTAAAACATTTGGTATCCATCGTGGGATAAGGTAAACTTTTTCCTACCTCCACAAGATACCATAAATTATGCGAAACTTATTTCAAACATAATATCTGCCTTTCCATCATAAAATAAAATTGAAATCTCTTATGATTTACTTTTCTACATAAAATATAATTATAATAAGCTTAAATACTTTGGTTTTACTACCTCACCTAATCATTTTTGTTTATTTTACTCTACTTTATTTGTCCTCATTCTTAAAAATTTGTTTGGTAGTACTCACGTTTGCCAACGAAAGGGATTAAAACCGTTAAAAGTGTTGTTGTGATATAGATGATATTTTACTTTTTTAGAATTTAACTTCTAATTTCTCATTGAAAAAAGAGTAAATATATTCGACAATTATATTATCAAGCATTATTCAAATTATATGTTGTATCATATAATTTGATCGTTATAAGCATTTGGTAATTCTTTTTCATGACTTTGTATTTTGAAAAGTACTTTGAAAACAAATTCGAGATATCAACCATATTCATAATCCTTGACAATATACATCCTAAATTTTACTATCAGACCATTCACTACCCATGAAAGATAAATGCACATAAGTGCTTGGATAAAGAGATGGAGACTATTCAAATTTTAGCGAAAGGGCCCACAAATATCTTTAACAAAAGATCTTGGGATAAGTATCTTCTCCATATTGAGTTTGCTTATAATAGGGTGGTTCACAGGACCACCAAATTATCTCCCTTTGAAGTTGTGCATAGGTTTGACTCTCTTACTCCATCTGACTTGATATCCCTTCCAAACACTCATGAGTTTATACATAAAGATGGGCTTTCAAGAGATGAGTTTGTTCAAAAATTGCATGAGAGTGTTAAAAATCAAATATAACAACAAAGTGAGAGATATGCAAAAACAAAACAATAGGGAGAAGAGAGAGTTAATTTTGTAAGAAGGGGATTGGATTTGACTTCACTTAAGAAAATATCGTTTTCCCACAAAAAGGAAGTCTAAACTCAACCCCGGGGGAGATGGGCCCTTTCAAGTCCTTCAACGCATAAATAATAATGCATATATGATAAATCTTCATGAAGAGTATGAAGTCCACACTACATTTAATGTTTCTAACTTATGGCCTTTTATAGTAGGCGTAAATGATGAAGCAAAATCCATATATTTGAGGACAAATCCTCTTCAAGAGCGAGGGGATGATAGAAGAATCCTTAGGAAGGGACCAACCACAAGAACTATGGCCAAAAGAATCAAAGAAGAGTGAAACTCAATTGAGTACAACAAAGCCAAACTCTTATTCTCATGGGCCATTTTTCATTTGTAATTAGTAGAGGACGACTTCTTCCTCTACCTCCATACATTCTTCCTCTACCACCATACATTTTTCAAATTTTGAAACTACCCACTCATTAAAGTATGCAATGTTTAATTTACCCTCACTCAATTGTACACCTCTATACATCAGATTTTCTATACTTCAAATTTTCTAAATTGTGCCACCACTGTAAAGAAGAGTCACCGTGTAGAGTTATCACTATATCGTCTGTATCCGTCGTTTCCATTGTATATCCATCGTCTTTTACCATTGAAGATATTATACTGTTGTTAATGGAAGGGTTAGTGGAAGGAAAAGGAAGAGGGAAGTGAGTGGTGTTGTGCGGCGCGGGATGGGGAGACAATTTTGCGAACTGTACCAGTATGAGGAATCACCTGTATATTCTGGAAATGTTGTTCCACCTTTGTTCAAATTCTTGTGCCAAATCAACACTGGTAAATAAAATAATAAATAAATAATAAACATTAAAAATTAAGACACATGAAAAGCATAACAAAACATATTAATAATTACATTATAGCTATCCAAGAGATGGTCAATTATTATTACCTTGTTGAGCGTGAGATTCATCCATTTCACTTCAATTTAAATTTTTCTTACAAATTTCAGAATCCAAAATACAATCTCACAATCCACCCCATCCAAACTTAAGGACATATTTATCTTTTTGGAATGGGCAGTTTGGAAAATTAAAAATGTATGGAGGTGTAGGAAGAATGTATGAAGATGTAGGAAGGAGCCGTCTTAGTAGAGTATATTATTTTCTTTTTGGCCAGGTATTGGGCCTCCATACATTTTTAGCCTTGAGTAATAGTAGAAATAATAAAACAGAGTCACTTAAGGTTTCAATTGGGCTTCATTCAAGCCCATATGAAACCCTAATATGGTTTCGTAGACCATCTCCTTTTCTTTGAATTTTTTTCATACTTTTCATAATACACTATAGAAGAGACTCCTCTCTCTGTCTTTATTTTTTCAAAAGAGTTTTCATCATCCTGTCTTGACCCTGATTATTATATTTAAATCCTAAATTCCTAATTATATTGAACTTCTAAAAAGTTTTGAAAATTTTCAAAAAATGCAAATCTACAATAATTTCAAATTCTATTTTGTAATTGGGGAAGCATATGCACGAACATTGAATAACACATGCATTTTAAAACTTGTTGAAGCTGTGAAAAATGAATCAACCACATATCTTAAACTGCACCAATAACAACACCACAACAACAAACAACTTCCTTTAAGAATGCAGTTGAACATGCATTAACAATTGTTAACAATTGGTTATGTATTTGACCACGTTTTTAGGAATAATATGTATTAATTGCAAATATTTTTGTTAGTGACTATTGTTTAGGAAGTTGTTATTTTTTACTGTTACAAGGTCTGTATTTAAACAAACTATTGGTGAATAATAAATCGTTATCTTCCTCTCTTTCTTTTGATTTGTTTTAAACACCAACAAATTGGTATCAGAGCATTCTTCTTTAGAAGGACCTGTGAGTGAACTGAGCGTGACCCATACAAAAGGCTAAAACACCTTGCTTCAATTCATCAACAATGAATTCTGAAACTCCTTACACAGCACTAGCACCACCTGTGTTTAATGGTGATAATTATCACATATGGGCTGCAAGAATAGAGGCACACCTGGAGGCAAATGATCTTTGGGAAGCTATTGAGGAAGACTATAAAGTTCTTCCTTTACTAACAAATTCATTTGTCGCTCATATTAAAACTCACAAGGAAAGAAAAACTAGGAAGTCAAAAGCTAGAGCAACCTTGCTTGCTACTGTCTCACAAGATATTTTCACCAGAATCATGTTAATTAAATATGCATTTGAAATCTAGACATTTCTCGAGAAAGAATATGAAGGAGATGAAAGGATTAAGGGAATGCAAGTACTGAATCTGGTTAGAGAATTTGAGATGCAAAAAATAAGGAATTTGAAACTATCAAGGAGTATGCTAACAAACTTCTTGGCATTGCGAATAAGGTACGATTGCTAGGTACTGATTTTTCCGAGTCAAGAATAGTTCAGAAAATATTGGTGACAGATCCTATAAGGTTTGAGGCTTCTATTACCTCATTGGAAAATACCAAGGATTTGTCAAAGATCACATTGGCAGAACTTGTAAGCTCTATGCAGGCCCAAGAGCAAAGAAGCAAAATGAAGGATGAAGTTTCTGTAGAAGAAGCATGACAAGCCAAATTGCAAATCAACCAAGGAAAAAAGAAGAAGAATTTCAAAAGAAGAGAAACTGTTGCCAACACCAACAGAAGTAATAAACAAAGGAGCAAAGAATTCCATCCGTGCAAGCATTGTGGCAAAATTGGTCATCCTCCTTTCAAATGTTGGAGAAGACCTGATGTTAAGTGTGAAAAATGAAACAAGATAGGACATCATGTGAGATTCTTCAAGTTTCAATAGAAGAATGAAGCTCAAGTTGCTCATGAGCAAGAGGAAGAACAATTGTTTGCAACAACCTGTTTTGCAAGCAAGAACTCAACTGAAAGCTGGTTAGTAGACAATGGGTGTACCAATCACATGACCCACGATCAAGAGTTTTTCAAAGAACTAGACAGATCAAAGACATCTAGAGTAAGAATTGGTAATGGTGTTTTCATTACTACTGAAGGAAAGGGAACCGTAGCTATTGAAAGTTGTCAAGGTACAAAATTAATTTATGATGTTTTGTATGTGTCTGAGATTGATCAAAACTTGCTAAGTGTGGGTCAGTTATTAGAGAAGGGATTTAAACTCAATTTTGAAGAAAATCATTGTTCTATTAAAGATGCTAACAACAAGGAAATGTTTAGTATTAAAATGAGTGGCAGAAGTTTCACACTCGGTCCCATGGAGGAGGAGCAAGTAGCATATCCAGCTACTGAGAATAGTACGATGATTTGGCACAAAAGGTTGGGTCATTTTCATCATGCAGCGGTGTTGAATATGCAGCGAAAGGAGTTGGCTCTTGGCATACCTCACTTGGATTCTGAATTGTCAAACTGTGAGGTCCGTCAATATGGGAAACAAGCAAAATTACCATTTAAACATGCAAGCTAGAGAGCAACAGAGAAGCTACAACTTATCCACACTGATTTGGCTAGACGTCAAAGGACTCCTTTGCTTAAGAAGAGTAAATATTATATCATCTTTATTGATGATTTCACAATGTGCTGGATTTACTTTCTCAAATCTAAATCATAAGTTACAGGTATTTTTTGGAGATTTAAGCAATCGATCGAAAAGCAAAGTGGGTGCGTGATTTAAGCTTTACAGTCTGACAATGGTACACTTCAAGATAGTTCACTATGTTCTGTGAGGAAACAGACATTGAGCATAAATTAATAGCACCTTACACCCCTCAACAAAATGGTGTTTGTGAAAGGAAGAATCAAACGATAATGGAGATGATGAGATGTATGCTTCATGAGAAAGGACTACCAAAGGAATATTGGGCAGAGGCTGCAAACACTACTGTGTTTTTGTTAAATAGACTTCCCACCAAAGCAGTAGATGGCAAGACACCGTTTGAAGCTTGGTATGGTTATAAACCCTTTCTAAAAAAATTTAAAGTGTTTGGATGTTTGTGTTTCACTTACGTGCCACAGATTAAGAGAGACAAGCTAGACAAGAAAGTTGAACCTGAGATTTTTGTGGGATATACTCAGTATCCAAGGCTTATAGAGTTTTTCAACTTTCCACAAGGAAAATTTTTATAAGTCGCAGTGTGTACTTTATGGAGAATGAGCAGTCAAATTGGTCTAATTCTAAAAATGTTCTAACAACTGATACTTTGTTGAATCAATATAAGCTTGTTGATGATGCATCCATAAGAGGCACTAGATTACTCTCAAATGTTTATGACAGATGCAATGTAGCAATTCTAGAACCTGAAGGTTATCATGAAGCAATGGAGAATCCCAAATGGAGGACTACAGTGTAGGAGGAGGTTTTTATGATCGAAAAAAATCAGACTTGGAAGTTAGTTGAAAGGCCTGAAAACAAGAAAATTATAGGTGTGAAATGGGTGCTATGAAGCTCGAATACGGCTCAAATGATCCGCTTCATCGCTTTCGACACACAGCCAACACGGACACGTGGCGGAGGCGTGAACGATACCTCGTCGGACACCTATTCCTCTGCCGGATACGGTCCACCTTCTTAAACACGCGGAGAAGACACGGTCTACCCTTTGGACGCGTCTCTTCCACTAAAACTGAAAAAAAAAAACAAACAAAATTGTAACAGCAATCTTCAAATGCTCACAAAATCGAATAATATCTTCAACATCACAGAGGAATAAATTAAAAGAAAAGCAAAGAAAAAGATTGAACTTTATGAGGAGTTGCGGTGAAGACTTTGAATGATGACTTAGTTACAGTAAAGCGAGGAAGCAGGAATAAGATTAAGAGACAATTTGAAAGAAAGAGGAAAGTCTCTAATCTCTAGAACGAAAAAGCCTATCGCTCTAGAAGGAAGAAAAAACTGTAACTCTAGAAGGAAAAAGCCTGTCACTTTAGAAGGAGGAAGAACCGCAGCTGTTGTAGAAAGGGAAAGGGAAAGTAAGCTTTTTAATTTTTAAAATGTTTTTTTATTATTTATTTATGAAGTACACGTTTTATATTTTAAAGTTTATCATTAATATAATAATTTATACATTTGTAAATTTATTATTAATATAATAATTTATATTAATAATTATATTAAAAAAT
>Ga0123340_1007844_pt1 | contig 10161 bp, 8 predicted proteins | sample SirMexnodulemix_FD_89961 | JGI IMG/M metagenome (GOLD analysis project Ga0123340, IMG submission 89961) | Root nodule microbial communities of legume samples collected from Mexico - Siratro Mexico nodule mix | ecosystem: Host-associated > Plants > Roots > Nodule | place: Mexico: Nepantla...
AAATAATTTTAAATATAGTTAATAAACAACAACTCTTTCTAATGACATCTATGATATATACTAAAGAACTTTTGAGTTTGCTAAAATATTTATTTCCATTTTCTATTTTAAATGCTTTTGACTTCATTTTATTCTAATTTTAAACTATACTATACAAACATAGTAAATTAATAAAATATTATTTCCTTTATTTTCATGCAAGTATTTAAAAATAAGAGTAATTGTTTCAATTAATGTTAAATGTAATTAGATATTCATAAGTCGCAAAAGAAGGAAATATTATATTAATCAAACATTTATTTTTGAGAAATTACAAGACTAAATTTTAATGCTTGGATTTTCATATTTTAATTTATATTTGTCATCAAAATAATTCTCCATTAATAAGTCTTGAAAACTTGCCATTAACCATTAGCTGTTTACCATGTGGTTCATATGGATCCTCACAACCGCAATTCCTTACGCGAAGCTAGGTTGTAACGGTTAGTTTTTATTTTCGTTGACAACACCTGTCGTTGAACCATTTGTGCTACACAACCCTTTTGTTCTGTGATATTTGTAGCAGGGTTGTCAAAAATTATACCATACAATACCAAACAGAAATTTACTTTTCTTGGATTCTACTGACCTGTGACAGCACAATAACTTTCTTATCAATCTAAAATGTCTTGAAACTCTTATTTGACTAACCTGGTCATAATACATTTTTTATAAACTCAAAAAACAATAACAACATCATTCTAATAATATAATAACATTTTAAGTTAAAATATTAAAATAATTGATTGTGAAGTGATTGTCTTTTCTCATTAATAGGTGTCCACTTATCAAATGTTTTGCAGTTTCAATAACTAACACCATACCCGCAGCTCATATATTTCCCTAAATTTTCCAAGTTATAGCTAAATATAAATGTTTCATCTGCCAATCTAATTAGAAACATTTTGAAAACTTATATATATGTTTTTGTCCTCTCTACTCCGCCTCTCCCGTGTTTGCGCAAACACAAACACATGAAAAAAAATCTTTGTTTTTCTTGTCAACCAATTGGATGGTATAAGCGTATCATATATAATGAACCACACTTCCATAACCAGTGTGTATAATGACACTAGCACTGGTCATTTGGTGGTTTGCGTCAAGAATGATAGAACTATAGGCTCTTTTGGCGTGTGGGTTGGCGATAATCCATTGGAATTTGTGATTCCTATCACATTGTGTCAAATCATCCTACTCGTTTCACTCTCAAAAGCGTTGCATTATATCCTCAGGAATATATATACACCCAAATTCATCTGCTCTATCATCGTAAGTTTTTCCTCTCTCTTCCCCTTTTCTCCTACTTTTGAATATAATGCACATGCATGAATGTTTGCGTTGTTGATTCATAGAGATTGACAAGAAATAAAAGTTTACAGGCGGGAGTTCTGTTGGGGCCAACATGCTTAGGGCGCAACGAAGCATTACTGGGGGCTTTGTTCCCGCTAAGACAATCTTTGATCATGAATACGTTGGCCAAAATAGGCACAATTTATTGTGTTTTTCTCACAAGTCTGAAAATGGATGTAAAGACAACATTAAAAGCAGCGAAACGATGTTGGCGATTCGGCGTGTTTCCCTTCTTCGCTTCCTTCTTCGTCACAGCGACCCTGTTGTTTTTGTATTCGCCCCATGGCGCTGACCCGAACAAAAAACAAATGTCGTTATTCGATTTCCCCAACGTCTTCACCCTAAGCAGTTTCGCTGTTATATCAGAAACCCTCATGGAACTCAACCTATTGGCCACGGAATTGGGCCAAATCGCTTTGTCTTCGGCCATGATCAGCGAGATATTGCAATGGTTTACGATGGAGCTCCAGTTCAACACAGACCTGAGCATAGAATTTATACTTGTGTTCTTGACAGGTGCATGCGGGTTCGGTGTGTTGTTACTTTTTATTGTGAAACCACTGGTGAACATTGTTGTTGAAAAAACACTACCCGGGAAACCGATGAGGGAAGCATACGTTGTGATGCTACTTGTGGGACCACTTATTATGGCAGCTATTAGTGACACCTTGGGGGTATTCTTCATTGTTGGACCTCTTCTCTATGGTTTTGTTCTGCCCAATGGACCCCCAGTGGCTACAACAATCATAGAGAGGAGTGAATTGATAGTCTACGAGTTTTTTATGCCTTTCTTCTACATGTTTGTGGGAAAAAGAACAGATTTGACTGGAATTCATGACCATTGGGAGGTGGCTATAACAGTTCAGGCAATCTTATTTTTGGGATGCGTGGTCAAGGTGGTTGTATGTGCACTTATTTCTCCCTCCTATAAAATTAAGCCCAAACATGGCGTCGTGCTTGGCCTCATATTGAACGTCAAGGGTATAGTGGAACTCATCTTTTACAGTAGAATGAACAAGCTCGGGGTAATATATTTTCTCTTGTTATTTCCTTCCTTTTTCTTTCTGTCCATCGATTAAAACAGCATATGATACTACAAGATAGTGATTTATCTAACAGAACTTCTTAAAGGCAATTGCAATTTCAATCTTATCATGGCTTTAATTTGGTGGTAATGTAATGCATGTTATGATGATCTTTTTGTAGATAATTGATTCAGAAGTATACAGTGTAGCGGTGTTATATGTGGTGTTAGTCACAGTACTTTGCGTACCCTCGATCAAATTCTTGTACAGGCACTGTCGCGTGTGCATAACGCCAACCGTACAAGACGGGCGTGTGAGAACAATCCAAAACTTGAAACCAAACACAGACTTCAATATCGTTTCGTGCGTACACACGGATCAACACGTGCACAGCATGATTGCCCTAACAGAGGCATGCAACCCTACCAGAGAAAGCCCCATCTACGTCTACGTGATCCATCTCATTGAGCTCTCCGGCAAAAGCACACCCATTCTTCTTCCCATGAACAAGAACAACAGAAAATCTGTGTCTGTCAACTACCCCAACACCAACCGCATTTTTCGTGCGTACGAGAACTACTCCGACAACTCAAGTGGTCCCGTAAACGTTCTTTCGTACGTCAACGTTGCCCCGTACAAAAGCATGCACGAAGCAGTTTGTAACCTCGCGGAAGATAACTCGGTGCATCTCCTCGTTATTCCATTTCACCAAAACGATCAGAGTGTGGGAACCCACTTGACCAGCACCTTCCGCGTGCTCAACGCAAATTTTGCTGCTAACTCAAAGGGCACGTTGGGGATTCTTGTGGATAGATTCTCTGCGCTAAGTAGGAGTATCTCGAAGTTTTATTTTCATGTGGGTATCTTCTTCATCGGTGGAAAAGACGATAGAGAAGCATTGGCGTTGGGAATTCGAATGCTGGAACGCGGCAACACGCGCGTGACCTTGTTCCGGTTTGCTTTGCCTGGCAAAGGAGATTCGGGGTTTTTGATATTTGGAGGTGTGGAAAACGAAGAGGATAGGTTAGAGAGCACGTTGGACGAGAGTTTAATAGATGAGTTTTTGGCGAAGAATGATCATAGTATTGATGTAGTTAACGTTGTTTACCATGAGATTGTGGTGGAAGATTGCATAAAAGTGTTGGAAGCTATTAGGGAAATGCAGAACGAGAACGAGTATGACCTAGTGATGGTGGGGAAGAGACATAGCATGGGGGATTTTAGGGAAGAAGAAATGTCGAATTTCATGGACAATTCGGATCAGTTGGGAATTTTGGGGGATATGTTAGCATCCAATGAGTTTTGTGAAGGAAAAACTCCTGTGTTGGTGATGCAATGTGGTGAGAAAAGGGTAAAAAAAGTACAAAAGCTAGGTCGTAACATCTTCAGTTAATCAATCGTTTTAGTTTATTCTCTATTATATTTATTAATTGATTTTTTTTCATGTAATTTTCTTTCTCTTGGTTCAGAGAAATAATTCATCCATAGAAGGACTTTGGATCTCTATCCTTTCCTCTTCCCTATCCCCTGTAAATTACTTCCTCTTGGAGAAATTTCTTAATTAAAATTTTACGACTTGTATATTTTCAATTGTAATAGTTTCATTTTTAAAAATAACGTTTAGATATTTAATTGTTTTTAAGATGTACTTGGTTGTTTTCTAAATGATAAATTTTGAATAGTTCTTTTAATTTGAACTTGTTATGTAATTTAACAAAGCAATATCAAAATTCAAATAAATTATAGTAAGTATGTTAAATTATATATTTTTTCCTAAAATAATGATAAAGGGTAAATAATCTATAACATAATTACTGCTTGCCATTATATATTCTTTTTTACCTTAGAAAGATCCATAACACTCCAACGATCATATTAATAATCAAAATGAAGAATGTTTGGCAACACAGCCTGTAATTCATTCCTAATTTGTTGTTGCAACACTTAGAGAACACAGCTGCATATAGTTTTTTTTAACAAAACGGGCTAAAGGCCCAAAACAAAATCCAGCATGGACTGATTCTTCCTGCACCTCCATATTGACTTCCTGCACCTCCATAATTTTTAAAATTCTCATTTTAAGCATGATGAAAAGACTAAAATGTCATTGTTGTTAAAAGGGAAAGTTAAATGCAGAGGAGACATGGAGGTGTTGCGTTCGTGCACAGTTGAAACGTTTATGGAGGTGGGATTTGAGAGCAATCAAAGTAGATATAGAGGACTTGGAGAGGTGGAAGAAGATTGTGGTGGAGATTGTAGGGAGGATTTGAGAGTTGCTCCCTTCATTGTCGATGGTAACTTTGTTTCAATTTTTCTCAATTCGCATATTCTTCAACTTGCAATGTTAATATTTTCAAAAATAATTTACGGATTGCACGATCCACAATTATGTTTACTACACCTTCATTATTGCGAGTTGTACAAACCGCAACACATAAATTTTTAAAACTAATTGCGGGTTGTACAACCCGCAAGTAAGATATTATGATTTTTCACTTGCGAGTTGTATAACCCGATTTTGAAAAAATTTTATATAGCGGGTTGTACAACCCGCAATTAAGTAGTGAAAGTTTTTATTATTGAGATTTGTACAACCCGCAAATCAATTTTGAAAATTTTTACTATTGTGAGTTGTACAACCCGTAATTCATTTTAAATATTTTTAGCATTGCAGATTGTACAACCCGCAATTCATTTTAAATATTTTTAGCATTGCAGGTTCTACAACCCGTAATAACATTAATTGTATATTTGTTTTGATTTGGTTGTCTGATTGTTTTGAATGAATTATTTAGTCTACGATGGAAGGAGACTTTTGCAGTAAATTTTCCAAAGAAGTAGATAAAATATCAAAAATGGAAGAATCACATCAAAGTGTTGTTATGGTTAACGAACATGAATGTGGTTTTCATTTTTCAATAAATGAGGTAAATAAATTTGGTTATATTAAATTTTATTACTGGGTAAATTGTGATAGTTTCCCTAAAATTTTTATGAATGTTATATTTAGGTATTTCTTACAAGAGATCATTTACTTGAATGAGTTTGAAAGGTTGCTTTTTCTTTTGGATTTGTGGTTATCATATTTAGATCTGATAAAGCAACGAGTCAACAAGGAAGGAAGACATTTGTATCGTTGGATTGTGAAAGGAGTGAAAAATATAGAAAATACATGAATGATTTGGAGGTTATCATTACAGGGATAAGAAAGTGTGATTGTCCATTTAGATTGCGGGGTAAACCTATTCTAAATGGAAAAGGTTGGGTGTTGAAAGTCATATGTGACTTATATAATCATGATCTTGCTGAGCATTAGTTAGACATTCTTATGCCGAGAGATTAAAATCTGATGAACATGCCTTGGTTGTTGACATGACAAAAAGTCAAGTGAAGCCTTGGTAATAACAATCATTTTTAGAGGAAAATAGAATTTTAAAAGAAATATAATAAAGTGTAAATTCAAAGTTGAAAAAAAATATATATATAAAAGTGTATTGTTTGGAAAAGTTAAAATTATCCTTATAAACAATAGAAAATTATAATATTTCTAAAAAATCATTTAAATATGTAAAAATAATGTTTAAAAAAATAAAATGTTGACAAGTATAAAAAAATCTTCAAAAACGTAGAAGTAAAAAGAGTAATGCTACGAGAACAGGATAAAGTCTAAAAAAAATTTATGATATTGAATAAAATAAGTAAAATGCATGTAAATAAATGCCTATAAATATATGAAAAAATTTAGAATGATATATACATTACAAGAAAAAGATTGTTTAAAGACCAATTTTTAGCTATCAAATGAAATAGTTATTAATTGTGACCAAAATAGTTACCAAATTAGATTTTGGTTGCTAAATAATTACAAAATAGAAGTAATGATTGAATTTAGTGACCAATTAAGTCAAATCATTAGTATCTAACATTAGCTACCAAGGTTTTAGTAACCTATATCATTAGATTCTAAATTAGTCTCTAACTTAATTAGATATCAATTTAGAATCTAATGGCATAGGTCACTAAAACTTTGATATCTAATATTAGATACCAATTATTTGACTTAATTGGTCACTAAATTTAATTATTACTTCTATTTTATAGTTATTTAACAACCAAAATTTAATTTGGTGACTATTTTGGTCACAATTAGCAACCATTTCATTTGGTAGCTAAATATTGGTCTCTAAATAGTTTTTTTCTTATAGTGATAGTTTTGTCACAACCTAGATCATGACAGGCGACGATCCCAACAAAAATAAATTTTAAAAAACGGTTTGATTTGAAAATTGGAGAAAAGGAGTCGCCACCATAGTTTTTACGAAAAACCATGAAAAAATCGGAATCGGATAAAACAGGTCTACAAAACCCGATCTAAGATTTGGGAGTCGGTTATGTGTGGGGAAGGTGTTTGCATCCCCACAACACCCGTCATAAGACTGTATCTTTAATCGAATGAGTAAAACGAGTGTGGTTTAATAAAATGCTTATTTTTTCCTAAAATATAAATAAAATGCAAATAAAAACAAAATAATAATTTTTAAATTAAAGGATCTGACAAATATTGACCTTGCTCATAAGTATTTCTATCATTAATACAAAAATCAAGGACTCACGTAGTTCTAAAAGAAAGTTGAGTTATTTTGAAAAATGAATATCTTTAGTTTTGAAATTTTATATTTACTTTTGAAAATTAAACTTTATTTTAGAATACCGTTAGACGACGGAAACGACATGTAGATATTCCAAACAAAGTCAAAACCTCCTATAACGCAAATCGTCATCTAGAAACTTAAAAAGAAATTTATTTTCAAAAGAACCTCACATTATACATAAGTTTATTTAGAAATTTAATTGAAATTTATTTAAAAGAAAGTATATATAAAAAAATGTTTTCAAAATTTATATTAAAAAGAAAATTCTGTTGGGCCTAAACCCAACACCAACAAACATAGAGGAAGCTTAACTTCCTGCAGGCGAACTGGGCAGGATGACGTCAACTGGGCAGGATGACGTCCAATGCATAAATTATAAGCCAGACGCCGCCCACTAACCATCTGGTTTCCAAATTTTGTCAGGTTTACAAAAAATTAATATCTTAAAGGAACACCAAAAAGACGAAAGAACCACCAATGAATTTGGCGCGGTGCTAACAACTCCCTCGTAAATTGCTTTCCCCGAAATACCCTTGAGATCGTAGTTGGAAGAGGGGTAATCCTTGTCCGGTTCTTCCGAAGGAAGTGAGTCAAAATTGGAAAGCATGGTGTAGAACCAGTTGGAGATGTCATAGGGGTTGTAGTGTACAGCGTCATCTAATAGTTCCTTGAGACTGTCTTGTACGCTCCAACTTCTGCGCCACCTCCTCCATGTCAGAAGGTCTGACCTTGTAACCCACCACCACCAGAAGCTCGTCCATGCCTTCTTCATCCTCTCAAAGGTTCGATTTTCCGCTGGAGAAGCAAAGACATTGGTGTGAATTTTGAAAAAAATATACCGGATGAAGCCATCCGGTATACATGAAGGGGTGAAAGACGTTTTGGGTTATATAATTTCAGATTGAGGGTAAAATAGATTTTTTAAATTTAGTATGGAGGTGGAGGACGAGGTCATGGAGGTGGAGGGAGAGTCCGTCCTTCCTTCCTGCACCGTGGCTCACCTCCTCTCATATTCTTTTTCTACTCTCATCATTTTCTTTTAGCATGCTCAAGAGATTGGGCCAACCCAAAACCGTGCCTCCCTCATTTATCATTTTTTCAGGCTTTCTGTCAAAGGTCATACAAATACCAACTCCTATTCACTTCTTTTATCATAAAACAAAACCACAAAACAATGGTTCAAAAAAAAAATAAAAATAAAAATAAAACAGAGACACGCCAATGAATACACCCAATGTAGGTAAAAACACTACAGCTTCAATGTTTCTGGGAAATTATCTCTAGATATGGGTGCAGTTTTCTAGATATGGGTGCAGTTTTGAATGCATGGGCTTATTACAATGCAGTCTTGGTGCACTGGTTGCTACTGTGAATGGAGGTTCATGAAGATGAGTTTTTGGGCAGTTTCAAATGGTTTTAAGGTGCATGGATATTAAGTGCTGTATTCATACATTTTTATGGTGAAAGAAAGTTCATGGAGATGGTTTTTAAGTACTGTTTTCGGATGAGTTTAAGGGACAGTTTTTAGGTGAAAGAAGGTTCATGAAGATGAGTTTTTATGCTGTTTTCGGATGGGTTTAAGGTGCAGTTTTCATGAGATTTTTATAGTGAAAAGAGGTTCGTGGTGATGATTTTAGATGCAGTTTTCGAATGAGTTTAAGGTGCAGTTTTCATGGGATTTTTATGGTGAAAAAAGGTTTATTGTGATGGTTTTAGGGGCTGCCACGGGAGGAGATAGGCGTGGGCTTGGGCAGAGGATGACGGTGCAGCAAAAACAATGTTTGTGGTGACTTGGGATTTGGTTTGCAGAAGCAAGAAGGCTCACGATAGTTGGAGTGGGTTTCGATAGCGAGGCCCAGGGTTTTCCATGGCTTCAAGGTGTAAAGTGGGTTTTTAAGGTTTGCATGGTTCACATAGACATGGTTTTCTAGTTTCTTAACATGGCTACAATTTTCTAATGAATAATTTATGGAGACATGATTCTCTAGGTTGACAATTGTAAGTGTGCCAATGAATATGACTTTACTTACAAAGAATTCATTTGTGTCGGGTTTCATATATATGGGTTTGAGATTACGACATTTCTGGGTTTCCTAAAAAAAAAAACTATGTGAAAACAGATTTAAACCATACACATTATTCATGCTTCAAACAAAACGAAATAAAAGAGAAGATGAACAGTGCATTTACAACAGCCGTGAACAGTACCATCCTCAATTCAGAAACCTTTACACATGTATATCTCAATCCATCTGCATACAAGAAACCATTATAAAACTTAAATTGCCACTCACCTGTCAAAGAACCAATCCAAAAGAACCTTAAATCCTTGCTTTCTTCACTGTACCAAGTTCTTCCTCCACTGCTGCTTTTACTTTTTTTTACGTTTCTTAGTTTCGGTTCTTGTAGGTGAGAACGTGCAATCAAGCAGCTAACTCCAAAAGGCATAAAGATTGAGACTATGCCAAAGGCAGCAATCTCAGGTAAAATTTATCCTATTTTATTCAAATTTATATTATTATTCAATACATGACATAATCTAACACTTTTTATTTATATAACAGATTGATAGAACAGCTACAAAGCAAACATAAACGTAGACATAACCCACTGATATGTATATCAAAAACCAAAAGATTCACTTATCTGTTGAAGATCAACTCCAGAAATGTTTTCTTCTTCCTTATTTATCACTCTTTCAATTCCTTGTATGCTGTACCTCACTGATATGTATCTTTTGAAATGACCCTGTATGTTGTACCTCACTGATATGTATCTATGAAAATGACGAACCCTTAAATGTTCAAAACTGTTCAAGATTTTCTTTTATATTGAATCAAAATGACTATTAGATAGTAGAAGAAAACCATCCCCTATTCAGTTACTGATTTCTCTATTTAACTAAATTCAAGAGTTTGAAATAATGCTTAACCAATTCAATTTAATGCATAACCATATCAACTAACTTAAAATGAAAATAGTTTAAGCCAATCATTACAAAGCTTTTTCCAATGTTTATTTATATTCTATTATTTTTCTCTCTTCATATGCAATGGCAACAAAAAATAAAAAGCACAATGTAATAATAAGAAAAA
>Ga0123340_1007846_pt1 | contig 10160 bp, 4 predicted proteins | sample SirMexnodulemix_FD_89961 | JGI IMG/M metagenome (GOLD analysis project Ga0123340, IMG submission 89961) | Root nodule microbial communities of legume samples collected from Mexico - Siratro Mexico nodule mix | ecosystem: Host-associated > Plants > Roots > Nodule | place: Mexico: Nepantla...
CTAGCCTGAACAAATACAATTCCAATTTAAAGGCACCACATCAAACATGTAATAAATTATGAAATATAAACTACTTTTCCAGATATCTGCTCCTTCCCGACCATGCGCAACAAATCTTCAACCTTGATTGAGCAAGGTCTCGTTGCTTAGTTAGCTCCCTGATCTCCTTTTCCATCTGAATGATTGAAATTCATATTATGAACATGTAAGGAGTAAAGAAAACACAGAAATATGTACCATGAATCTGTATGAAAATTCTATTTAATATCAATACAACTATATCTAAGATATCAAATTTTATCCCAAAAAATAAGGCTATTAACCTATATAAAATGGCTACATTCAAGTGTTTCCAGGGAGAGTGCGACACATGTTGAACACTGTCTCTAACCGCCAACACAACATAAATAACAGTAAGATATATTAGAGAAAAACCCTACTCGATTCAAAAATATATAAAAAAGAAAGTGAGGCCAACAAATCTATTTGAGGTCTAATCTAACACTTAGCAGTAGGATACATAAATTCACAGGGGAAGTATTGGTCACTAACACAAATATCCAGTTTTCATTTAGGTATTTCTCTCCCACCTGTCTCTGAGCTGCAAGAATAAGTAAGCAATACAATAATGCCTACTACTGACTAAACTGTAACAAGAAAACTATTGAAAGTCCTTTACTTTCACTTAAAGCTATAAGCTCTTTTAAATGCCCCCTGGAGTCTCCTCTATGATTTTCTCTAAAATGGGGCCTCTCATATGAAAATAATGAATAATTAAAAAACAGTTATGCAATATTTTTTATTCAACTTTTATTAAACTTTTATCGAATATAAAGGCATTTACCTCTGCATCATCACGTACGTAGCCTAAGTGAAGTGTTGTCAGTGCTGAGGAGGTCTCGAACAATTTCATTGTAAATTCAATTGCTGAGAACTTCAACATAAATGCTCTTTCTTCATGTTAAAAAGGTTAATTACTTGTAAAAAAGTCTTACTTTAATTTTAAAATATAAAGGTGGACGACTTGTCAATATTACTTGAACAGGCTTCTTATACCCGTGATCCTCTTTGTATTTTTCTTCTCCTCACATTGTCTGTTTCTTTTCATTAACTAAAAATGTCTCTTCTTCTTTTTACTGATGCTCTGTTCCTTCTCACTGTCAAAAAGCATGTCCTTCTTCTTTTAAGTGTCATCTCCTCCATCTCTTACTCACTACAACATCCCACATCTCTCTTCAAATGCATGTAGCGGTGAATATGTTTGGCCTCTACTTTTTAACATCACCCTTCTTTAATAATATATAATAAATATTATGTATAATAATAAAATAATAATTCCTTTTAATATTAATTGGTTGTATTTTACAGAACACAATATCAACGTATCAGCACCTTTTTTTTTTACGTTGAAAATAAATTTTGGCACATTATTATTTGTCATTTATACATTACTTAGATTGTGATATCTCAAGTTCAGGTGACTCTCAGAAGTAATTATGTATCTCTATATTGTTAACTTCATAATTATACTATTTATCCAAGTTTATTATATATTAGCCAACATGTTATAATTATTTTCTTAGAAATAATTATTACTCTGTGGTAGTTATCATTTTATGATCCCAACTCAATAATTCTTCTGCAAACCTATAAACCTGTTTGGCCTCTACTTTTTGTTGGAAAATAATACTTTAACATCACCCTTCATCAACAGTGTATAATAAATATTATGTATAATAATAAAATAATAATTTATTTTAATATTAAATGGTTGTATTTTACAACATATAATATCAAAGTATCTGCACCCTTTTTTATGTTGAAAATAAATTTTTGCACAATATTATTTGTCATTCGGACATGACTTGATTGTGATATCTTAAGTTCAGGGTGACTGAGAAGTAGTTGTGCATATCTAAATTGTTAATTCCATGATTCTACTATTTATCACGTTTGTTATATATTAACCAACATGTTACAATTATTTTCTTAGAAGTAATTGTTACTATCTGGTAGTCATCATTTTGTGATCCAAACCCAATAATTCTTCTACAAACCCATAAACAAGTTTGTTATATATTAGCCAACATGTTACAATTATTTTCTCAAAAGTAATTATTACTCTGTGGTAGTCATCATTTTGTGATCCCAACCCAATAATTCTTTTGCAAACCTATTAACATGTTTGGCCTCTTTTTTTGGTTGGAAAATAATACATTAACAACACCCTTCATCAATAATATATAATAAATATTATGTATAATAATAAAATAATAATTTATTTTAATTAAATGGTTTTATTTTACAACATACAATATCAAAGTATCAATACCTTTTTTCATGCTGAAAATCAATTTTTGCATATTATTATTTGTTATTCTGACATGACTTGGATATGATATCTTAAGTTCAGGGTGACTCAGAAGTAATTGTGCATGTCTAAATTGTTAACTTCAAGATTCTACTATTTGACACATTTGTTATATATTAGCCAACATGCTACAATTATGTTCTCAGAAGTAATTATTACTCTATGGTAGAAATCATTTTGTGACCCCACCCAATAATTCTTGTGCAAACTCCTAAACATGTTTGGCCTCTACCTTTTGTTGGAAAATAATACTTTAACATCACCCTTCTTTAATAATATATAATAAATATTATGTATAGTAATAAAATAATAATTTATTTTAATATTAAATGGTTATATTTTACAGCATACAATATCAAAGTATCAGCACCTTTTTTTATGTTGAAAATAAATTTTTCCACATTATTATTTGTCATTTGGACATGACTTGGTTGTGATATCTCAAGTTCAGGTGACTGAGAAGTAATTGTGTATGTCTATATTGTTAACTTCATGATTATACTATTTATCATGTTTGTTATATATTAGCCAACATGTTATAATTATTTTCTCAGAAGTAATTATTACTCTGTGGTAGTCATCATTTTGTGATCCCAACCCAATAATTCTTCTGCAAACCCATAAACATGTTTGGCCTCTATTTTTTGTTGGAAAATATTACTTTAACATCACCCTTCATCAATAATATATAATAAATATTATGTATAATAATAAAATAATAATTTATTTTAATATCAAATGGTTGTATTTTACAACGTATAATATCAAAGTATCTGCACCCTTTTTTTATGTTGAAAATAAATTTTTCCACATTATTATTTGTCATTCGGACATGACTTGGTTTTGATATCTCAAGTTCAGGGTAACTGAGAAGTAATTGTGCATATCTAAATTGTTAATTTCATGATTTTACTATTTGACAGGTTTGTTATATATTAGTCAACATGTTAGAGTTATTTTGTTAGAAATAATTATTATTATCTGGTAGTCATCATTTTGTGATCCCAACCCAATAATTCATCTGCAAACCCATAAACATGTTTGGCCTCTACTTTTTGTTGGAAAATAATACTTTAACATCACCCTTCATTGATAATATATAATAAATATTGTGTATAATAAGAAAATAATAATTTATTTTGATATTAAATAGGTGTATTTTACAGCATACAATATCAAAGTATCAACACCCTTTTTTATGTTGAAAATAAATTTTTGCATATTATTATTTGTCATTCGGACATGACTTGGTTGTGATATCTCAAGACTGAGAAGTAATTGTGCATGCCTAAATTGTTAACTTCATGATTCTAATATTTGACACCTTTGTTATAAGCAACATGTTATAATTATTCTCTCAGAATTAATTATTACTCTGTGGTAGTCATCATTTTGTGATCCCAACCCAATAATTCTTCTACAAACCCATAAACATGTTTGTTATATATTAGCCAACATGTTACAATTATTCTCTCAGAAGTAATTATTAGTCTGTGGTAGTCATCATTTTGTGATCCCAACCCAATAATTCTTCTGCAAATCCATAAACATGTTTGCCCTCTACCTTTTGTTGGAAAATAATACTTTAAAATCACCCTTCATCAATAGTATATAATAAATATATATATATATATATATATATGTATAATAATAAAATAATAATTTATTTTAATATTAAATGCTTGTATTTTACAGCATACAATATCAAAGTATCAACACTTTTTTTTATGTTGAAAATAAATTTTTGCACATTATTATTTGTTATTTAGACCTGTCTTGGTTGTGATATCTCAAGTTCAGGGTGACTGAGAAGTAATTGTGCATATATCTAAATTCTTAACTTCATGATTCTACTGTTTGACACTTTGTTATATATTAGTCAACATGTTACCATTATTTTCTCATAAGTAATTATTACTATGTGATAGTCATTATTTTGTAATCCCAACGTAATAATTTTTCTGCACACCCATAAACAAACAGCTTGAATAAGCATGAGTACAATAAATGAGTTAGAGAAATTGTGGAGCAAATTTGGACAACCGTAAGAGATTTAAATGTCCAGGTTGTTGCTCAATGTAAAAAACTATTAAAGTCATAAATAAATTTTTAGCTGAAAAATATTGCAAATATTTTGTGTTCTATCACAATATAAACTATAGTTACAAGTGCTTTCCTAACTTAATTATTCTAATAATGTAGTTTTGATTCTATTAGTTGGTCCATTCCATTGTTTTTTTCCTCTTTATCATTATTAGTATTCGATGAGTGAAGCTTGCTAAAATAGTTAATTGTTTCTCTCTTAAACATAGAGGTGGTTTGCTTGAGAAAGTAAGAAATTTTTTCAAGGTAAATATATTGTGTTTTATTTTTGTCTTGGACTTTGTTTATAGTCATGAATGATCCTATTAAATGACATAGGATGAGACAATTCAATGTACTAGAAATAACGAAATCAAATAATATTTGGTTCACATACATTACATGCCTAATTGACCCAACAATATATGTTGTAAGCTTCTATTCTTAGTTATTATTATGCCTAGTTGACCCAACAATATTTGGTATTGTAAACTTCTATTCGTAGTTATTATTGTTAATGATTTTATTAAAGCAAAAGTCCATCATAATAATTTTGATTAAGTATTGTAAACAACTAAGTATACATATGATCATGCTTCATTTGTAGGACAACAACTTAGTTCAAGATACAAGTGTTGATGATACAATATTGTGCTGTCTCAAGTTACATCTAATAAAACTTTTACAAGATTAAACAATACACACATAGATCTAAGCTAATCTCGTACTACATGAAAACATATATGTTTATTCTATGTTGCTGGGAATGTCTAGTACTTTCATGTGTCAAGAGGATCCATTTGCAAGAACAGGTCACATCAAATGATTTCTTTGATAAAAAGCTAAAACTGTTTTTCTTTAACAATTTCCTTACACTAGCATTAACAACTCTACAAAGATTGTCTACTTCATAAGCCTTTGCACTTTAGACAGTCAAGCAAAGGTGTTTTTCTCAAGAGGAGATAAGTACATCCAGTTATTGAGAGGTTATATAAAAGAAGAAAATATCATTTAATAATGTTGCATTGACAACATTTAATGCATCCTTCACATTCAAGATCATTAGACGAAACAATGACATTCAGAAGAGTTGAAGTTACTCATAGGCCAAAAACATATTTACAAGGACTACTTTTTTCAAAACCTGTAAAAAATAATTCAAGAAAAAGAAGAAAGTGAGAGACCACATTTCACTGTATTGAAACTCAACTAAAATTTCTATTCTCGTCAAAAGCTTCATAGTGAACATGGTTTATGTGCAATTAACAAACTAGAGGAAAGTGCACATATTTCTTATATGTCTACAGACGATATTTCTCTCTGGTGAACAATTGTGTGATCTGTTGATCACCACTCAGATAATCATCTGCATATCATAATCAGGAGTGGTTTCTTAGTAAAGAATATTTGGTTATTAGGTATGAGTGATTATTGTTCCAAAAATACCCAATTAAGTCAGGAATAACTTGTAAAATAATACTTATTATGTCAAGAGTGACTTGGAAAATAATACTTGATTAAGCTAGGAGTAACTTGTGAAAGAATATTTAGTTAAGACAGGAGTAGTTTGAGAAAGAATACTTGGTTCACAAATGGCTTGTGAAAAAATACTTGGTTAAGCCAAGAGTGACTTAGGAAAGAATACTTGGTTAAGTTAGGAGTGACTTGTGAAAGAATACTTGGTTAAGACAAGAGCGAATTGGGAAAGAATAATTAGTTAAGTCATGAGTGATTTGTGAAAGAATACTTGGTTAAGCGAGGAGTGACTTATGAACGAATACTTATTTAAGCTAGGAGTGACTAATGCTTGGTTAATCTAGGAGTGACTTGTAAAGAATACTTGGTTAAGTTAGGAATGACTTGAAAAAGAATACTTGGTTAAGCTAGGAGTGACTTGTGAAGAAATAATTGGTTAAGTCCGGAGTGACTGTAAAAAAAATACTTAGTTAAAGTAGGAGTGACTTGTGAAAGAATACTTGGTTAAGTTAAGTGAAAAAATACTTGGTTAAGTTAAAATCAACTTGTGAAATATAATTGACTAAGTCAGAAATGACTTATGAAAGAATACTTAGTTAAATAAAAAAATGTCTTGTGGAAAGAATACTTGAACGAGGTTAGACAAGAGTGGTTGGGAGCCAAAAAAAAATTTTAAAGGATTAGTCAAAAGTGGCTATGAGTCCAAAAAATGTTTATATTGTACTTTGCAGCATTAATAACGCTTAATAGAAATCAATCTCTAGATATTGAATGTCGTCTACATGTTTAGATGAGCCAATATAATAATATCTTGTATATTTTTTCTTTTGTTTTATCTCTTTATATTACATTTTATTATCATCTCTACTAGCTTAGAAACCAGATTTATTATGACGATACATGTTTAAAACGTTTTATTCTCATGAATCTATTTGATGAACTCTATCAAATACAAAAATTACTATCTGATTACTTGTTATATAACATTATCATCTAATATTTATCATCAAAACGATATTTAAGAAAAATATTAAAAGTTAATTAAAACATATTCTACTATTATTCTTACGTTTTTTCCTTTTTCTTGTTTTCCATGTATTTGGAGAGGTATCTCATATTTGAGATTCAAGTTTTGGATGACAAGAATGTCATACTACCATCTCGAGTTTGAAAATTTAAGTGTAATTAGTTTATCCTAGTTTGCGCGTCTGATGGGTTTGGCCACAAAATAAGTGCTTAATCTTCCGTAGCTTTTACCATCTAAAGGGTGGAAGGAACTGCCTTTGTCATTTGGAAGTCAGTTTGAAGCCTTCTTTCCGGTTAGCCTCTACGAATTTGCCTTGAGGCTAAAAATCCTTCTCTCAAGCTACCTTCACAACCTGTTTGCAACTTTTTCAGCTTCTTTCCCAAACGGGTGTTCCTATATTCTTCATGTCATTATTTGTTATGTTTGGAAGGTATGAAACTATCGCAGTCCATCTGTAATTACGAATTATTTTTATATTTTCGATAAATAAATTAGATATAATATACTAGGATACAGACTATTATATTTTTTTTAACAGATACAGACTATTATATACTATAATACAGACTATTATATAATGATATCATATAATTTGATAAATATTTCACACATTCAAAAGCAACTTTTATTATTATTCTTTCAATTTGTTACGTAATATTTTTTCTAATAAAAAAAACACAATTTCTTTTTTGGTAACCTAACATATTTCGTACAGTAAATCATAATATGTGTTCAATTTTTTTTCGTTTGTATAGTAATTAAATAATTGTTAATTCTACGATTGCTCAGTCTTCATTGACACAAGTCCTCTAGTACAATGGAGCAATAGTCTGATTAATATACACAAGAGAGAGTTGCATCCAATTTTTCTTACATACATTTTTGTTTTTGGTCCAACAGTGCATGAAATTATAAAATTATAAAACTAGAAAGTTATTGTAAAACTATATAATTATAAAATTATAGAATTAAAAAAATTATTAAATTACAAATTAAATAACTATAAAAGTTATGAAACCATAAAATTATAATATTATAAAATCAAGGTAAAATAATAAAACAATAAAATTATATAATTAAAAAATTATAGAATTATAGAATTATATAATTCTAAATTTATAAAAAAAAAGTGATGTTACTATCTACAAATATTATCAATAAGTAATTACTTGAGAATCTCATCAATAAATAATTACTTACAAATTATGTCCAAATATAATTACATGTACACAAAATCTATAGATTATTACATAAATGTGTTATCTATAAATTATGTTATATAAATTTATCTGAATTTGAAAATTTCTTATGTAGTTGTTAGTTATGAAATTTTTACTTATCAAACTTTACCTAATGAATTTTTTTGTCATAGATAATTCATAAGTAACTAGTTTTTACTTAAACATTTCTAACAAATTTTAACTATAGATAATTCTGATTTTTTCATTATGAATAAAGAAATACTAAAATAAAAATAAACTTGCTCCAAATTGAATTATTATAATCTGTTATAAATATTCTATTCTAAGTTATTGCCGATGGTTCAATGATTTTAGAAGAATGATAAGAATCTACTTTAGATTTGAAGAGAAGATTGAAAAAATTAAATAATTAAGAAGACGAAGGAAAAAACGCATGACCTTACCCAACTTTTGTTTTTAAAGAAAAAGAAAAAGAAAATAAATAATTAAGAAGACGAAGAAAAAAACGCATGACCTTACACAACTTTTGTTTTTAAAGAAAAAGAAAAAGAAAAAGATATTAAATAATTAAGAAGACGAAGGAAAAAACGCATGACCTTACATAACTTTTGTTTTTAACAATTCTTTTAAAAAAAAGAAAAAAAATTAAATAATTAAGAAAGACGAAGGAAAAAACGCAGGACCTTACACAACTTTTGTTTTTAACAATTCTTTCCATTTTCTGCTGTTTATGGCCAAATATTCTCACTCTCTCTAGTTTTATTTAAGGACAAATTTTATTTTAATTTGATTGTCTTTTATGATAAAATATTATTATTTTTATTATAACTTTCATCATTTATAGTAGAGTGATAGATTATATAATAATTTTATAAAATGTAAAATATTACTTACATTTATTATTTTTTGTGTCATGACCTAAGAAGATATGAGATGTACTATGTATATGTTCCTTTACATTTTTTCTAAATTGGTTAAATTAGTGTAATTTATTTTTAATATTATCAAAATTGATAGTTCTTTTTTTAAATTTTTAAAATAGATAATTGTACATTATAAATGTTGATAATATCAATTTTGATATTATTGTGAAAATTATGATTTTATTGTAAAAACTCGTTTCGTAAACATGATTATAGTTTTGAAAGAATAATGTGAGATCGCTGTTTAAGAATACGATTTCATTCAATTATTTTTTAACTTTTTAAACATATTTCAATTACTATAATTCTATTTATAATTATAATATAATAACTACTATTATAATAACAACCAAATTGATAATGATAAAGAATTTGTAGAAAAATAATCTAATGAATGAGTAAAAACAACTCTTTCTCATTCTTTGTTATTTAAAATGTAAAAACCCAGACCTTTAATATATTTTACATTGTTTTCTTTTTTTTTTTTAATTATTCTTTGTCTACCCTTGAAGACAGATTAAATACTCTTACTTTAGCATTAAATACATGTGACTTTTTTTACACAACTATTTGATATGACTTATTAGGCTTATTAGACAAATAGCTTCTTTCTTTTTTAGCTTAATGTGGATATTTTAATATCATTGGCGGACTCTAACACTAACACCTATCTTTTTGAAAAAAATTGTTTGTATCGATAAACTTTCAAAACGTTCTTTAAGGATCTTGATGTTGAAAAAACATTTGAAAGATCCTTTTGAAAGAAGGAAAAAGTGTATAAAAAAGTATTTATATTTGAAATTTAACATATATCGAAATGTTTAAGGCTTGAGTTTATAAGACGAAATATTTAAGAAAAATTTATGAGATGAAGTATAAATATCTATAAATAAGTCTTAATAATTTAACAGTATATTTTTCCCCTAAAAGTATTGCTAAATTGAGAAGTATTAATATTTTAAATAATTAATATTTATTTTTTAATGTAAATATAAATATATTTTTGAATTGTTTTTTTAATGATTTAATCATGAATTTTATGTTATTATAGAATCAAAAGTAATGTTTAATTATTAAAG
>Ga0123340_1007847_pt1 | contig 10159 bp, 8 predicted proteins | sample SirMexnodulemix_FD_89961 | JGI IMG/M metagenome (GOLD analysis project Ga0123340, IMG submission 89961) | Root nodule microbial communities of legume samples collected from Mexico - Siratro Mexico nodule mix | ecosystem: Host-associated > Plants > Roots > Nodule | place: Mexico: Nepantla...
GCGGCAATCTCCCCGAGTTTCAGCAGCCTGCTTGCCTCAGCCGGGATCGATCCGACCTTCACCGACCGCGGCTCCATCTGGCGCCTTGCACTCTCGGCGATCGGCGAGCGACCGATCATCGGCTATGGCTTCCAGTCGTTCTGGCAGACCGATGCCTTGTTCAACAGCGGCCAGGCCATGACCACATGGGCAGTGACCGCCGCCAATTCCCATAACGGCTATGTCGAGCAGTTGATCAATGGTGGCATCCCGGCGCTGGCAATGGTCGTCATCTGGCTGGTGATCCTGCCCATCGGCTATGCCCGCCGAGCACTCGCCGGCCACAACGACATCGCATTGACGCGCCTGTTTCTGCGGATCTGGCTCTTTTCGCTGTTTCTCGCCTGCCTCGAGAGCCCGTTCTTCGGCAACAGTGGACCGATCTGGTTCACGATGCTGATCGCCGTCTTTGGCCTGAGATTGCAAGCCAATGCCGGCCTCGTAGTTAACGCGCCGGCCACCCTGGGGTCGGTTCCGGTAAGGGGCAAATGACACCTTAGAGCGCGTCCGTTGAACGCGGAGCCGGAATTTGGATGACAGGTGCTGTTTGCCGTGTGTGGGTTTTACTTAGTGGCGCCGTCGACGCGAACGCTGGCGGCACCCCCCGTAGCGGAGGCGACCGCCGGCCCTGCCGGCGCATCTCGAGCGCCTCGCCGAGCGCGCACGCGGTTATGTCGAGGCGGCAAGTTCCGTCAATACTCTCGCAAGACCTATGTCGCTGACGGGGAAGCATTTTACCGCCTGGTGCCGCCGGCAGAACCCCACTCCCCTCCCCCCGGATCCGCAGGCGCTCGGTCTCTATATCACCGCCTGCGCGTCAGGCGCGGCAACGGCCGACCGCAAGCCAAACTCGGTCACAACGATCGAACGCCGCCTTTCATCGCTGTCCTGGAACTACGCCCGTGGCGGCGAGAAACTCGATCGCAAGGACCGCGCCATCGCCACGGTCATGGCCGGTATCCGCCACACCCATGCCGCCCCTCCCCCGGCAGAAGGAAGCCGTGCTTCCGGACGACTTGCTCGCCATGCTCGAGACCCTCGACCGCGGCACATTGCGGGGCTTGCGCGACCGCGCCATGCTGCTCATCGGCTTTACCGGCAACCTGCGCCGCTCTGAGATCGTCGGACCGGACCCTTGGTCGCGACCACACGGAAGACGGCAGGGGCTGGATCGAGACCCTCGACAAGGGCCTGCTCGTCACCCTGCGCGGCAAGACGGGCTGGCGCGAGGTCGAGGTCTGCCGCGGCTCGTGCGACGCGACCTGCCCGGTGGTGGCCGTCGAGGCCTGGATCGAGCGATCAAGTTCGCTCGCATCGCAAATGGCCCTCTCTTCCGCCGCGTCCGGGGCCAGGGCAAGGACGTCGGGCCGGACCGATTGAGGGACCGCGAGATGCAAGGGAGGCATGCGGAACAAAATATGATGAAAGCAGTCAACATTAGCTAGACGGGACGGTCCCGTTTGATTATAACGCCATTCCAGACCACGGCACTACTCATCGGCATTCAACGCAAGGGAAGCCATTCAGCTCTTTCAAATCACGACACGACCAATTCCCATCTTTCGCTGGGAGCTAATCCGAATTTCGCGTTGGCATACGCTACGCAGGCCAGAAGTTATTCAGTAGAATCAGAGAGGCAAATATGCCGACGATACAGCAGGGCGTCGAAACCGATTATCTGGCAGGTCGAGCACCAAATGAATCTATTGCAAATGAGGTCGATATTCTCGGAATTGGGTTCGGGCCCACTAACCTCAGCCTTGCGATTGCAATTGAAGAATGCAACCAAGGCCTCCCGAGAGAGCAGAGACTAACAGCCAAATTCATCGAAGCAAAACAGGAGTTTAGCTGGCACAAAGGGATGCTTTTGCCCAATGCCACTATGCAGATCAGCTTTCTCAAAGATCTTGTGTCTCTGCGGACACCCACCAGTCCCTACACCTTCGTAAATTATCTGCATGAAAAGCAGAGGCTTTCCGACTTTATCAATCTCAAGACGTTTTTTCCCTCGCGCAAGGAGTTCCACGATTACCTCCGTTGGGCCGCAAAACGTGTATCGATACCCGTTTCCTATGGCGTTGCGGCAAAGCAGATTGAATGGCGCAACGGTCGTTTTGCGGTCAGGACGGCGCGCAGCGCTGCACAAGATTCAGCAGTAGAAACAGTCTTTGCACGCAGTATTGTGCTCGGAATGGGATATCGGCCGGTCTTGCCGGAGCGTGTCGTTCCCAGCGCACGGATATTCCATAACTTTAACCTGCTTTCGAGCCTCCAAACCCTGCCCTCCCGACCGAACATGCGGTTCCTTGTCGTCGGGGCTGGGCAAAGTGCTGCTGAAGTTGTGGCATATCTCCATGAAACCTATGTCGATGCCGAAGTTCATGCATCCATCAGACGCTTCGGCTATTCGCCATCGGACGATACTCCCTATGTAAACCGTATATTCGACCCACAATCTGTCGACGAATTCTATACGGCACCTCCAGAACTCAAGAAACGGCTGCTCACTTATCATTGGCCGACCAACTACTCAGCCGTCGATGCGGATCTGATCAACGATCTATATCGGCGAGAGTATGATGAGACGATTGGTGGAATTCGACGTCTGCACGTGCATCGCACAACTGAGGTCGAACAAATCGTTGATCATGGAGATAGTGCCTCAGCTGTCATACGCGATATTGGCGGCCGACATGGCAATCAATTGACATTTGATGCCATCGTTTTTGCGACTGGTTTTCAGCCATTTGATCTTCGGGAAATGCTTGGATCTAGTATCAATATAGACAATGCCTTTGATGGATGCCTTCCCATCGTGAAACGAGACTATTCAGTGGATCTTCCGAGCATATCGGGACGCATCTATCTGAATGGAGGGGTTGAGCACAGCCATGGATTGACTTCATCGCTGCTATCCAACGTTGCGATGCGATCCGGCGACATTTTAGGCGCTATCATCGCCGACACCCGATATGACGCCTACGAACAATCGCAAGCCAAACGCATCAGTCTAGGAGCACTTTGATGACCGTAAATCCATTCGATGATCCAAACGGCGTTTTCTATGCTCTGGTCAATGACGAGGAGCAATATTCGCTGTGGCCGACGTTCAAGGATGTTCCTGATGGTTGGAATGTCGTCTATGGCGCACCCGAAGGCGCATCGCGTCAGCAAGTGCTCGACTGGATCGACAAGACATGGACGGATATGAGGCCCAGATCCCTGCGCAATCAGTTGACCTCTTCCGCATCGAGTTCGAGCGGCATATAGAAGGGGAGCGTCGATATGACCCTTTTCACCTCTGGCATAGCGCAATCTATAATAGCCAATGTGGTGCCCTTGGCCGTCGATACGATCACGGCGGCGGGCGCGCTTGCTTCGACCATGGGTGACGGTCGTGCCAGGGCGGAGCCAACGCCCTATATTCTCTACGAAAAGGCCGATGAAATCTCATTTGCGGCTGGTTGTGCAGTGGAGATCCGGCTCGATCGAGCTGGCCTTCGGCTGACAACACCGACCGGTTCGCGAACAGAGAGTCTGACCGATCGTCCGCTGCATCAGGTTCAGGCGATGCTGGCAAACATGCTTTCGCATGACAAGAGCTCACAGCCGCGTGTCTTCGGTTGGGCGGCATTCGAGCTTTCTTACCTGTTGCAGGGCCTGCCGATCGCCGATGACGTCGGAACGTTGCTATATTTGTTTGTACCGCAGCACGAGGCGCGGATCCGTGCCGGCGCGGCAGAGCTACGGGTCTCTGATCCGCAGATCGCTGAACTCTGGGAAGCGGTGCTGCGGAATGCCAAGCCGAACGAGCCGTCCGCGCGTGTTCATGTCGACGAAGTAAGCGACACCAGCGGCTATGTCGATGCCGCCCATGAAGCCATCAAGTCGATCGACGGCAGCAAGCTTCGCAAGATAATCCTTTCGCGCTCCGTCTTCGTGTCACAAGATATCGATTTGGTCGCCAGCTACCAGACGTTGCGTCGGAACAATACGCCGGCACGGTCTTTCCTGCTGCGGCTTGGTGGAATTGCGGCAGCAGGTGTCAGCCCGGGAGCGATCATCGAAGTTTCAGCGGCTGGCGCCATCGTCGCGCAGCCGCTTGCCGGCACGCGCGCCTACACGGGTCAGCCTGAACGCGACGCATCGCTGCGAGACGACCTCCTCAGCGATCCGAAAGAGATCTATGAGCACGCCCTATCTGTGAAGTTGGCGCAGGATGAAATTGCCGAGGTCAGCGAGCCGGGAACCGTGTTCGTCGAAGATTTCATGGATGTCGTCTCCAGAGGCAGCGTCCAGCATCTGGCTTCGCGTGTCCGCGGTCAACTGCGATCGGATGCCAGCTGCTGGGACGCTTTCGCAAGTGTCTTTCCGGCCGTGACCGCATCCGGGATCCCGAAGCGCGACGCATGCAGGGAGATCAGCCTTCGTGAGCAATCTCCTCGCGGGCTCTACAGCGGTGCGGTCCTCGCCGTTGACAGCGGCGGCGAACTCGACGCCGCCCTTGTTCTTCGTTCGGTCTATCAGATTGAGGGAGCCACCTGGCTTCGCGCTGGCGCCGGTCTGATCTCGCAATCCAATCCCGAGCGCGAGTTGGAGGAGACGCGCGAGAAAATGCGAAGCGTCAGCCGCTTCCTCGTGCCTCGATCCGGGAGCGTTGCGTGATTACAGCTAGTATCAATGGCATTCGCATCGCCTACGAGGATACCGGCGGCTCCGGCGACACGGTCCTGTTGGTGATGGGCACGGGAAGCCCTGCCCGCGTCTGGGAAGTGCATCAGGTGCCTGCGCTAAAAGCCGCCGGGTTCAGGGTCGTGTCCATGAACAACCGGGGCATCCCGCCGACGGACGAATGCCCGGGCGGATTTACGATGGATGACATGGTCAACGATGTCGTCGGATTGATCGAGCATCTCGGTTGCGACAATGTCTCCTTGATCGGCACCTCGCTCGGCGCCAGGATTGTGGTCGAGGCGGCGCTTGCCAGACCCGATCTTCTTTCCCGTGTCATTGCCCTTGCCGCACATGCTCGGCTGGACCCAGTGCAACAGGCCATGACACGCGGTGAGATCGAGCTTGCCGAGCAAGCATGCCCGCCACCCGCCGACTATCGTGCCGCCGTTATGGCATTGCAGTATCTGTCGCCCGCAACTCTTCGCGATGAAGGGCAGGCCCAGGACTGGCTTGATATGTTCGCATTTGATGACGGACGCATCAGCGCCGGCCACAAGGCTCAGCTGCAGATATCGCAGGTGCTTGGCGACCGTCGCCCAGCCTATCGGAATATCTCCGTCCCAATGTTAGTCGTCGGCTTTTCCGACGATGCAGCCATCCCGCCTCGATTGTGCCGTGAGGTGGCAGACGTTGTCCCGGGTGCGGAATACGTTGAAATCGCCGATGCAGGCCATTTCGGATACCTCGAAAAGCCTGCGGAGACCAACCTCCTCATTGTCGACTATCTCCGACGGCCGCTCGCTTCGGCCAGTGCGATCAAAGTCTTAGCGGATGCCAGGGTGTAATATGTCTGAAACGACCTTACGGACGTGGCCAATTGAACTGGCCGAACGATACAGCGAACTTGGTTATTGGCGCGGAAGGGAACTGACGGCTCCTGTCCGCGACCAGGCACGGATCAATCCGGACAAGATCGCGCTCATCGACTCCGCTGGACAGCGCCTCACCTATGCCGAGCTTGATCGGATGGCGGACCGGGTGGCGTCGGCATTGCAAGAATGGGGCCTGCGGCGTGGCGATCGCTTTATTCTTCAACTGCCCAATATCATCGAACTCGCAACCTTGCTGCTTGGGTCGATCAGGGCCGGAATCATCCCTGTCTTGGTATTGCCGACACACCGCGAGCAGGAGGTCAGTCATCTCGCCAAGGGGTCCGGCGCCGTCGCTTACGCCATTACCGACGTCGAAGCGAGCTATGACTTTCGCTCACTTGCGCGTCGCGTACGCGAAGCCGTCCCATCGCTGCATAAAGTCCTCGTTGTTGGCGACACCGGCAACGATCCCACGTTGACGCGCTATAGCGAGGTTGTGGGCTCGGGCGGCGAACCCGTCGCAGCCAACGATCTCGATCCATCATCCGTCGCGCTGTTCCTGCATTCAGGCGGAACGGGAGGACTACCCAAGCTCATTCCGCGAACCCATAACGATTACGAATACAATGCGCGGGCCAGTGCCGAGCTTTGTGGCTTCGACCAATCCACCGTCTATCTCGCCAGCCTCTCGGCCGCCCATAACTTTCCCCTCGCCTGCCCGGGAATATTGGGCACATTTATCGTTGGCGGCACCGTCGTACTTGCTCGCGAGCCCAGTCCGGACTCCGTGTTTTCCCTGATCGCAAAGCACAAGGTAACAGTCACGGCTGCGGTTCCGACCTTGGCGGCACTATGGCTGGAAGCACGCGAATTCGACGATACGGATCTGTCCAGCCTGCGTGTTCTTCAGGTGGGCGGCGCAAAGCTTGCCCCATCCGCCGCCGCCAGGATCCATGGCTTTCTGGGAGTGCGCGTCCAGCAAGTGTTCGGGATGGCGGAAGGGCTTTTGAATTTCACCCGCAACGAGGATCCGACTGATCTGGTGGAGACGACACAGGGCCGACCGCTATCGCCGCATGACGAGATCCGTTTGGTAGACGACATGGGTGCCGAAGTTCCGGATGGAGAGGTCGGCGAGCTCTGGACGCGTGGTCCCTACACGATCCGCGCCTATGTGGCAGCGCCGGAAGCCAATGAGCGCTCCTTCACGGCTGATGGCTTCTATCGCACCGGAGATCTGGTGCGCCGCCTCCCGACGGGCCATCTGATGGTCGAGGGCCGCGCCGGCGACCAGATCAATCGCGGAGCCGAAAAATTCTCATCGGTTGAGATCGAGGAGTATCTGCTCGATCATCCGGCCGTCAGAGAAATCGCCGTGATCGGCGTGCCCGATGAAAGTCTTGGCCAGGCATCATGCGCTGTGGTTCGGCCGGTCGACGCGCCACCGAGCCTGCGTGATCTTAAGGATTTTCTGAGGAACCGCGGTGTGGCGACCTATAAGTTTCCCGATCGCATTCGCATCGTTGATGAAATACCTCTGACCCGCTTCGGCAAGATCGACCGCAGGCGTCTCCTGGCACAGTTTGGCCAGGAGGCTGTCGCGGATCCCGTGGGCGCGCCGGCCTAGCGGGCCAAACGCCCTAAACGGCCAACATGAGAATAGCAATCTGCCTGAGACGTGCGGTCGCTTAACCAGCAGCCCCGGCTCGAGGATGATTGCGTCCTAAGACGTGCCGCCCCGATCAAGGGTCCGATCGACGATCGCTGGCGGTCGCAATGGTCATACTTGAACAAGAATGACGTGTCTGCCCGATGAGAAGACGGAGATAGTTGTATGAATGCTCGATTTGATTTGACAACACCTGGATATCGGCTGCGCGCGCGCGGTGTGGCTCAACGAATATGCCCTGAAAGGTCCGATGGCGTTTCGGTCGCCGCTGCGGTCGACGCGGCCATGGCAGCGGTAACCGAAAAGACGCGCAACGGTAGCAAACCTATCGTCGTCGGCCTGGTCCCTTTCGATGCCGACGCGCAGGCCGTCTTTTATATTCCCGAGGAGGTGGAGTTCAGCACGGATTACCCTGCGACGACGCTTCCGAAAGACGACCAACGCAACACCTTCGAAATCCATGGCGATGACTCTCCCGCCTATCGGGAGAACGTTGCGGAAGCTCTCAGGCGCATCAAGTCAGGTGATCTGGACAAGGTCGTGCTTGCACGCAGTGTGACGGTCGACTTTAGCTCTCCGATCGATATTGATGCAGTTTACGCCCGATTATGTGCCCGCAACGGCAACGCCTATGTCTACCGGGTGGATTTGCCCGACGGTCTTGAAGAAACGTCCTCGGTCTTGCTGGGAGCAAGCCCGGAGTTGGTTTTGAGCAGCGACAAAGGCAAGATCCGCAGCACGCCCTTGGCCGGCTCGATACCGCGTGCCGCAAACGCGCTCGCAGACGAGGAAGTTGCCCGCGGACTTCTGAACTCGAAGAAAGATCTGGCAGAGCATTCACTGGTCGTCCAGGCCGTTGGCGAGACATTCCGCCAATTTGCCGACATGGTCGAGGTGCCGAGCGAGCCTCAACTGGTACAGACACCCGTGATCTGGCATCTTGGAACTTATATCACGGGTATGCTGCGCGAGGATGTATCGCCGATAGCTCTTGCCTACGCTCTTCATCCGACACCGGCCGTTGGCGGTTGGCCGCAGGACGCCGCCAAGAAAACCATTGCGGAGCTGGAAGGCTTTGATCGCGGCTTCTATGCCGGTCTTATCGGCTGGATGGACGAGGAAGGAAACGGCGAATGGGTACTCACGTTGCGGTGCGGTATCGTTAGTGGAAACAGGGCAACTGTATTTGCAGGCGCCGGTATCGTTGCGGGTTCTGATCCAGAAAAAGAACACACGGAAACAAGGACTAAGCTGCAAACATTTATCAATGCATTGGGATAAAATGAACAACATCACCACGCATCAAGGACACGGCTTTATCTCGCCTTGGGAACGTTTTTGATGTCGAGACCAGTCGATAGCGCAAACCGCCGTCGGACCTCGTCCCCAATCCTCCCATTTCTTTAGCCGACGAAGATCGCGGCCATCAGCATCGGCCGTCAAAACAGCGGGGATAAAATATGAGAAAAATAGTCAGCAATTACTAGACGGGACCGTCCCGTTTGATTATAAACGTGCCGAGATTTCGGTGCTGCCGACTGGCATCCAGTACGACGACAGAGCAGAGGAAGCGATTGGCCAATCTGCATCCAGAACATGAATTTGCTTTGCCGACTCCCGTTCACAGAGCTGGGAGCCGGTTCCAAATGGCGCGTCAGTGACGCGCCATTTGGAACCAATCATTTCAGGGCATCAGAGAGGCTACCCATGCCGACGATACAGCAGCGCGTTGAATTCAGAGAGTTCGAGAGACTGAACAGACATAGCCGGCAAGTTGAATACACCGGAAATACCGCAATCGGTTCCCATAGGAGGATGCCGTGAACACTCTTCCAGATAGATTCGCTCATTTCGCCGCCCTCTCCCCCAATGCGATTGCTGTCACGGCCGGCGAACGATCACTGAGCTATGCCGAGCTTGAAGCAAGCGCGAACCGCCTGGCGCGAAAGCTCATCGCGGCAGGCGCCGGCCCGGATCGCATCGTGGGTGTGTCGCTATCCCGTTCTGCCGATCTGATCGTTGCTCTTCTCGCCGTGCTGAAGTCCGGTGCAGCCTACCTGCCCCTCGACCCCGCTTATCCAGCCGCGCGGCTCGAATATCTCTTGTCGGACGCGAAGCCGGTGACGATCATCAGCACTCCCGGCGTCCAGGTTCCAGACACCGGTCTGCCTCGCATCGAGCTGATAGCCGAGGAAATTGATGAGACCTTCGATGCGTCAGCCATCAAGAATACTGACCGTCTTTTTGGCTTGCATGCCGATCACCCGGCTTATGTTATCTATACGTCCGGCTCCACGGGTCGACCAAAGGGCGTCGTCGTTTCGCATCGGTGCGTCCTGACCCTTCTCGACGCCACGATCCCGATGTTTGGTCTCAGCGCCGCCGATGTTTGGACCGCGTTTCACTCCTATGCCTTCGATTTTTCTGTGTGGGAGATCTGGGCGCCCCTTTTGACCGGTGGGCGGACTGTCGTCGTCCCTCCGGAGGCGACATGGTCGGGCGAGGAACTTCTGGACCTGATGGAAGCCGAACGCGTCACCATACTTAATCAAACGCCGTCTTCATTTGCATCACTTGAGCGTGCCGACGCCAATGGCTCGAAAGCGCTCGGCGATCTCCGGCTTGTGATATTCGGTGGCGAGGCGCTGGATCCGGCAAGACTGTCGGCCTGGTTTGCCCGTCGTCCGGCTCGCCCCCGCATAGTCAACATGTATGGGATCACCGAGACGACCGTGCACGTCACGGCGATCGATATCCTGCCCGAAATGAGCCTGGCCTCCAGTGAAAGCCCGATCGGCCAGCCGCTGCCGGGATTTCTCGATCATGTCTTCGATAACGGGCTGCAGCCCGTTATCGAAGACATGATCGAGAAATCCCGGCAGCGGCTGGCCGATCGGGCTTTCAC
>Ga0123340_1007848_pt1 | contig 10159 bp, 10 predicted proteins | sample SirMexnodulemix_FD_89961 | JGI IMG/M metagenome (GOLD analysis project Ga0123340, IMG submission 89961) | Root nodule microbial communities of legume samples collected from Mexico - Siratro Mexico nodule mix | ecosystem: Host-associated > Plants > Roots > Nodule | place: Mexico: Nepantla...
AATAAAAAATAAAAAAAAAAAAAAAAAAAAAAAAAAAAAAAAAAAAAAAAAAAAAAAAAAAAAAAAACAAATATAAAAAAAAAAAAAAAAAAAAAAAAAAAAAAAAAAAAAAAAAAAAACTAAACAGCCGATTCAATGTTCAGCCTTGACAAAACCAAGGTATCCCAATCGTTACTGATTTTGTTACAGTAAGCAGATATAAGTAGGTATTATGGGGTAGTTTGAGTTCAAACTTAGACTACTGAACAAAATTCCACTGGTTCTCAATTTGAGAACTTAAACCAAGCCATGCTATCTTAGAACCAGCCCAACAATGCGGTAGACAGTCACAATTTAATGCATCTTAAAGTACAAGAACATTGGTTTATTCATGCGTTGCTATTTGAACATGTTTATTACTCTTCTTTTGAAAAGACGCTTTTGTAGAAGGAAGCGCAGAAATAGATTCTCCTGAAAGTTTTGGCGGAGTTTTAAGAGTCCTTTTCCGTAAAACGTTGTGTCAAACACCACACTAAAGTATAGAGCCATGCCTTCAACTTTACTTATTTGCCCCACAACCTTTCCGGTGACCTGTGTAAATTCAAAAAGAAAGTGACAAGACATCAGAAAAGCATATAGATCAAATAATTAAATCAATAAAATTTGATAATGGGAGGAAGTTTTCTTTGATTTGTTCTTCCTTTTAGTTAATTTATAAGACAAAATCATATATCATATCCTAATAACTTAATAAATAAGCAAGCTCAAGAAGTTTGCTCAAACACATGCCAAGGACTCTTATTTTCATAGGAACTATGGGATATATACGAGTAGTCCTGATAAACTGCTTACGGTTATTCGTAGGAATAAAAAATGGCATACCAAATCATGCTGTTGCAGTTCCCTGCTAATCTTCCTAGTACTACTGACCCATTCCTGCCAAATACTTCTTTTCAGTACATAGTTGCAACTAACTAAATGAAAGAACTCGCATGAAAATGGAAGCAGAGCTGATAACAGGATATAATTAATGGGACATGCTGGAAAATATATTTACTCAGTGAATAAAAGTAATCCCTCCGGATTTGAACATAAGAAAAAAATAAACTAATATCAAGGGACTCGAAATATTTTTGAAAATAAAATCTGAATTAAATAAGTGTTACTTATGGAAAGATTTCATTAAGAAAAGTGCTAACCAGCAATAGTTAAAGAATTAAAAGTGAAATTTTTCTAATGAAATTGTAGCAGTGCACTCTTCATTTATATGTGAGTGTGTGTGAGAGAGAGAGATTGATGGCACTCAATATTTATAGACTAGCTGTTCAAGGGTGTAATTGTGAGTCAAAAACAGAGAACCGTTCTTCCATGCAGAACATGTATATGAATTTCAAATGGAATTATTTCCCAAACATAATAGCCCTTTTGATGTCAACATTTGTTGCTAATTGTTCAATTGTTTTCATGCCATTGAGCCTACCCTCCAAAGTTCACAGAGCAATAACAAAGAAGAATAATGAAAGTCAACCTGTTGCTTCTGTAATTTGGCATTCATGTCCTCTGCAACCTTGTTATAGTAGGCTCTGAAAGAGTAAAACAATTTAGATGAATTTGCATCGAATGTGTAAGATTAATACTAAGTATCTTCAGTTACCTCTTTTCTAAGAGTTTGGAAGATAACCAAACTGTCTCTTGCTGAATAAGCTCCAAAGTCTGTTGGTAGAGAGTCAACGACAAGAATACCAAGATCACAGCTCAAGGCATCAGAGTTCCAAAACAATAAATAAGGTCCAAATTCTTCAAAACCAATCCTAAGACCCCATATTATCAAGCTTTCACTTCAAATCTCCATATTAACTCTAGACTTACTAGAAAAGACAACTTTTAATTTAAAATTAATTTTACTTTATTGTTGCAATGTAAGATATATAGCTACCACATTTGAGTTTTGCTTAGGAGACCCTATAGCAGGTGTAACTATAGGTCCAATAAACTTAACTATGAACGACTCAAATATCATCTAAAGTGAACTTCAATTACAACCTCACGAAAACCAACTTTGTAAGATGATTACTTTTTGTATCGACTTATATGACATGAGTTCTCCAATAGTTGCGATAAATTAGCTTATACATAGCACAATTTTCATTTGCAAAAGAAACTAACTTAATTCATTTTACATTCTTAATTTTTTATACTATAAATGCTTACTGAGAAATTATGACAGTAACAATGAACATGTGACGCTCTACGCTAGAGTGTGAAAAAGTAGCTCAACTAAAAAAAAGTAAGAAAAACTGTTCCAACACGTTCACAGTTAAGCCGCAGTGGTCAGTTTTAAAACGCTGATGCCAAAATTTATATTATGGAAACAATTGAATTAGACCTGGGAGAGTTTGATTGTGTCAAACTCCAAAGAGGCAATCCTTTTCTGTTTTTCCAATATCTTCGAGCATATCTCGCCCTTCGCGGCCCTCATCTTCTCAATGTCTTCCTTGAGTTGCGTAATTCCCGATTTTGCTGCACATTTACATAGCATAGCTACTTCAGTTCACAGCATGCATGAATTTTACAATTTCACCTTGTTACAAACTTATAATTATTATAAGTTATATCAGTGATGATTAATCAGTTCACAGAAAAGTAAACTCCATAAATAAAATAATAGTGAGGGCATGAGCGCTCCTCAGGCAATAGAAGGAAATGGAACAAAACGACGTGAAATTGAAAAGTGATGACCTGAGTCGATGTCGTTTTGCAAAGTGCGTATGTTGGTGAGTTGCATTTCCTCTTCGACGGAAATCTTCGCCGCTTCATCCTCCACATCTATTTCAATTTCAGTTTTCATTTTCAGTTGGATTGAAGTAAATAAATAAAGTAACAGTGAATGGATTCGGACTCGCAGGTACCGTTCATTTGAGAGCGCAGAGTTTTCATGTACAGCAAGTACTCCTCCATCTTCTTCCACAATCGGAGAAACGAGTTTCGCGGTGACTAGATGTGGCGTTTCTGGATTTGGAGGGAAAGGGTATTTATATACCTTTTACATTCTGTTGCCAAAACCCAGGCGCCAGAACGACTAACAAGGTATTCGCATGTTTTAAAATTTAATAAAATAATAGTTATTTTTTAAAATATTTTTAATTTTGTCATGTATGAAATATTAAAAATGAAAATTAAATAAAATTATTATAGGAAAGTTAACTATTATCTATCTTATATGTGTATATATATAATTATACTAAGACATTAATTATATAAAAATCTCATTATATATTTTGTAAAATAAAAATTATTATATTCGTATAATCATGTGAAATTAAGCATCGAATTAAAGATAGCAGATAGAGAAATACCAAAGTAACAATCATACAGTTCGAACATCACTTTCATAATTTAGTTGGAGAGATTTTACCTGTCCTACTCATGAGGCTTCCTAAAAAAACCAAACATAATAAATAGACAAACGTCCCATTTATTTGGTTATTTTCTAAACCTACAGTTTTGCTGCTACCACTTTTCCATGTGAAAAGTAAAGGAAGCGAAAAGTGGCATTTGTTAGAAAGACGTTTATTTATTGTCCTAACTAAAAATAGACAATTCTTACAAAGAAAGATAAAATTGGAAAAAAATATTGTTCTCCTCTCATTTTCTTGGTAATTATGCAGAAAGAAACTTTACTATAAATCTCAATAAGTTCTTTAGTAGACTTAAATATGCAGTTCTCATAAAATGAGATCATACGAGTTATTTATAAATTAAACAACACTCACAGAAAGTGGAAATGAGGTATTTGTAGCAACTTTTAATTTTAGTTTATAGGTTTTCTTTTTTTTTCATTTCTATAAAACTTGAAATCATCGTTTCAAAACTATATTTACTCTGAAAAATAATTAAGTAATTTAAATATAAAATAAAAGAGAAAAAACATGGAAACCTAAAATTATATCAAAATTACAAATTTCTAAAATTATAAGACTACATTCAAGATAAAAATAATAATAATAATAATAATAATAATAATAATAATAATAAATCGGTTAAGTAAATTTGCCCTGAACATAGATTTCCGACCTTGAGAAGCCCTCGTTTTAGACTCAAACTTTACAAACATCGTTTATTTTAATCTTTGTTGTAAGTGAAAAACTTAGTTTTAGAAAATTAGAGACTAAAGTGAAGGTTTTATAAAGTTAAGAGTATCGGACACTTGCAATCTCAAAAACCACAGCGAGAGTTCAGTCTGTTCCTTACATATCGAATAGTGAAAATACTGTGAACGTTGCCTCAACTGATCAAGTTTGTTGATCTGAATGGTGGCCTCCTCCATTCAGTGTTTCTCAATAAACTTGAAAACAGCAATTTTTTTGAGTTTGAAACATTTGTGCTTTTGTCCATTTCTATTCTTTGCGCGCTCCATTTATATTAACCTCAATCAACCCAATAAACCAGGGTACGAAAACTACAGAACAGACATCTATAGGTATCCAAGTAAAGCACTCCCAGCAGCGTTAAATAAAAGCATTGCAGGTTGCTCATTTCTTGGTTTTATCAAGAACTTCAATGTATCTCTTTGGAACTCCATATTGTTCAATCAAATGCCTAGCTAAGTCATCGATAACTCCTCCTTGAACCAAAACTTCATGCCCTTTTTTACCTGCAAGCAAACAAATGCTTAAGAATTTCAAATACAAAATATAGTAAACTAGAAGTCAAAGTTCACAAGGCAGAACCATGGATGTTGCAAGGGTGAGTCTCCCACCATATTCCCCAACCCAATTCAAATTTCAAACCAAAAATTTGATTAACCAAACATGGAAGCATATACATTCGCTGTTAGTTCACCTAGTACCTACTCTGCTTACACAAAGAAGGATGCAAAGGATATTGAAATGCAAACAAAACGTAAAACTTTACTATGAAAGAAACTGAAATTAATTACAATTCCCCTATGAACTCAAAAGAGACCATAGCGGCCAGCGGTCACCCTTTCTCGTTACTCATTAATGTTAGCTCATTACATATTACCGTTAATATGTTAGTTAACGTGAAAAAAATGCCTTATCAGAAGGCAAGACAAGACCAACATAAAGAAAAGTAAGATATAACAGCCGGGGACTAAACATGAGGGATTTGATATCTTTTCTCTTTTCACCTTTGAAACCAAAATGTAGTTTTATAATCTTAGGTATCAGCATTTTATCAACCATGGAAAAATAAAAACAAAATATATATTCTATATGAATGCTGGGGAATAAACAACAGAGGATTTGATATCTTCCTTTCCACCTAAAAGACCACAATGTAGTTTTATAATCTCAGGTAAATCAGCATTCTATCAACTATGGAAAGATAAAACCAAGGTATATATTCTATACGAATGCAGATATATTAATCAGACAACACAATATGAGATTGGCTTTAAATAAGAAAAGCAACATTAGTAATACAGACACTCTTATGCTCATAAGTCCGATATCTCTTGATGATAATGAAGCACAAACCAAAATAAAACTTGTAATTTTAATGCAACCAATAAATACCTGGCAGTTCTGTGACAGAGGTACTGCACGCAAACTTCTTCTGCAGTTCTGACGCCAATGCTTCAGCATCAATAAGAAAAGTTTCCATACCAGAGAGTTTGGTTACCTTTTTGTTGCCTTGCCGTCTCTCTGTCAATAACTGAATTGTTTTAAGTGCACCTTTACGAACTACAGATTCATTCCCTCTTGTTACAACATGGTGAGGCTGCATACGGCTCACAAATGTTGATCCTAAATCCTTCTTGTGAATTTCTGTAGGATAAGTTGTTCCTTTTTTAATAGCCCCCTTGAACAGTGCATCACATAATAGTGCATCAAGAATCACAATTGATTTATTTGTTGGTTTAACAAGATTTTCTTTTTCAACATATGTGAAGACAATATCAGTAGCTTCAGAAGCACTAAAAAGTTTCCCTGGGTCAGATCCTACAGATGAAAATATGGAGTTGACATGTACACTTGGTTTGTAGATTTCAGTCACTTCAAGAGTTTTGGACGAACGCGTTTCATTCGCAGACTGAACACTGGGCTGCTCACTTTTCTCAACTTTCTTTTTTTCAGGCTTAAAGGATGAATAATCAACATGGTTTCGGTTCACTGAAAACAGCATGACTTCCTTTTTGTGTTTATCTTCTTTCACTGATATCTGTACACAATGTAAATATATATATATGAAGAGAGAATCCGGAAACAGCATTGCAGAATATATCAATGCAGAACCAGCAGAAGACAAATTATTAAAAGGACCCTATACAGTAAAAATTCAATATGTCATTTGATCATGATGTATCACATAAAAATAGGCATATAACTCGCTCGCATAATTCAATTTTGTCTGTCCCATCATGCAACTTATTTTACAAGAATATATTGATAAGAAACAGCAACATTGTAAGAGACATCCCAATAGAGAATCATTTCTTGAGTTTATTCCAGCAGCTATATCAGTGATCCCTTCCAAAAGCAATCCATTCACCAAAAACTTCACAAAAGCCAGTAAGTTGCAATTCCCAAGAAAATTACAAATTTCGAATCCCCCTTTTTCTGCTAAATCTTTTATCAAGGTAGTGAATTTTGAAAATACTGATTGTTATATAAACTCCCAATTAATATCTTGCACATGGAACTGGTCCCAATCTCCTACCTCCATTCCAATTCTTCATGAAACAAAATCTACAGCATAAAAACGTTATCAAACTTTTTTCTTTTTCCCATAGCGCCTTGACCTACATATCTAAAATGCTAAGAGTTTACACATCTAACGCACTGAGGAGGCTACAAAGTGTCAAAATGCTTCGTTAATAGGAGTATCCAGACAGAAGAGAGCATTAGGCCAATGTATTCTGACAGAAACCTACTTTAACACATTCTAAGTTTATGATTCATATAACAATTTAACGATTTTCCTGAAAATATCAGCAAGTTTCTATTACTATTGTACTAATCCAAGTAAAAAGCAAGCAGCAGATGACAAACCAAGCCAGAGGCAGATTTTGCTTGTAACCACTTTGATAACTTTTTGTATGAAGATTTCTTGATATCTAGAGTAATTCCCGAAGGTCTACATGGCAATACATGGTTCGACCTGCAATGCTCAAAAACAAATAATTATTAGATTACTGAAGGTAAAGCTGACTTCTCAATTCAATACACTCAAACAATGTATGTTTAATACGACTGAAATGAATTTAAGACAAAAAAAATGTTGAATATAAATGGCAGTGCACTTGAGTAATCTCCTAATATATTCTGTTATCCTCAAATGAAAATAACTTGCTTGACTGAAAAGTTAGTTCTTATTAGTCAATTGAAAAAGTTTATATTTTATACACCAACACTCTCAACCTTTAGCTGAAATCTTTTCATATAGAAATTCGATGCTTAATTCTTCAGCACTGCTGTCCAGAGCTAAATTTTCAAATTTAGCTTAAATGCCCTGCTCTCGGTATAAAAATGGAGATCTTGAAAAATCAACTACCAAGCTCTCACATGACGTAATCCAGTTGAAAGTGCACTCCACGTAGATCATATTTTGATGCCAGTCTTAATGAGCGAACTTCTTTTTAAAAGATATAAACCACACCTAATTGTCAACTGAAATTCCTGGTTTGCAAGATTTTTTGGCCAAATAATGGTTCAACTTTGTCAACCAAGAGGCAAAGAGAGAAAGTCCCACCATAGAGTGCTTCCAGGCAATGGAAGGTCTTTGTCCTTCACTGTTGTATGCAAAGCTTGTAGAAGGCACTTATCTAACAGGGAATCTATATCTGCAGTTGATAGAGTCTGTTGGTCGTTAGGGTCATTAGCAGACACAGTATCCTGTAAGTTCAAATCAGCCACGCCTTCAGTTACTCCAGTCGCAGCATCATTTTCACCATCATTGGATGGCATCAATCCAGAGGTGGAATCAGGTTGTAACTCATTTACATCCTGAGATTCCACCACTTCCTCACTTTTTGGGTTGTTCTGCTGATCAGTTGATGTATCACCAGCAACATCAGTTGATGTATCACCAGCAACATCAGTTGAATCAGAATCACCAGAAGCTTGTATCGAAGAAGGATCCTCAAACACAACATCTTCGAAAAAACCTGCATTAGGCACATAACAGCCTTCCGCAGATTCCCTGCAAATCCAACGAACGAGGTTGATTCAATTTGACAGTTGAACTGAATAAAAGGATCACCAGGCTCTCTCTAGCTATACTTGCCAAAGCAAATCACGATAGTAATGAGTTACTCTTAGCGCCTTTCCACGTAATCCAGCTTTCAATGCTTCAGCGCTGCTCATGGTGGTACTCCCAACCTTCAAGAGAATCAGCGAAGGTTGAGTTTACATGTAACCTATAATGTTAACTATAGAAACAAATACAGTAGAAGCATATAAATAGTATATGAACCAACAATGTAAAGGGTCTTCATAATGTCAAGATGTGTCATCCACACACAAGACGCACTATGATTGATTGAAAAACTATACTTTGACACAACTTTTCATAAATTTCATCTATTTAACACTCACTTTATTTAACAAAATATGATATAATAATAAAATAATAATTTATTTCAGCGTTCAGTGTCAAAGTACCAGCACCCCTTCTGATTAGTTGAAAGCATGAAAAACAAATGAGTGCATGGAAATTAAACTCAAGCAATGCATGTTACATACTGCAATGGGAGCAGGATTTCCGGGTACTTTGACGGCCCAAGGCTCCCCTGCCCGAAACGAAGGAAGACCTTCGGGAGGCACCGTTATACCGGGGAACATCAAGTCTGCGCCTCCAATAACAAACCGGGACACCTCACCACCTTTGAGCACGAACGCAGGCAGCATCTCGGGAACAATCCACAGTGCATAAACTGCGTCGAACCATTCTGAATTCAGTTCCAATTTATCATTTGAATTCGCAATTCGGAGCAAACTAACGAAAGCAAACCTGTCGGGAAAATGTCAGAGCCGCGGCCATCAACGTCGAAGAACATCGGAAAGCCTCCCTCCACAGCATACACTTGAACACGGTTCTGAAACTTGGCCACTGCAATCTCTGCCTGCATAATTCCTTTGTTAACTAAACGAACTCATCGTCGAAATGCGAAGAGGCGAAGAATTTGAATTTACCTTGGGAGGAAGCAAGGCGTCTAAGTCGGAATCAGAAACCCTTGGGAATTTGTCCTTAATGCTTCGTCTGAGCTTCTTTCTGTCGGCACCAGAAAGTCTCAGGTGAGATTTCGCCTCCACCGCCTTCTTGAACATTCTCTACTTCTCGAGCACTCACTTCAGTTACTGCACCCAACACAACCCAAGCTACGTTTTCCTCCTTTCTTTTATTCTCTCAATAACCTAGCTTACATTTTCTCACCTTCCATCGATTTTCTAAATAGGACTTCTACATTATTATCCGCACCCTCCCCAAACCTACTTCTCCACCAAATGAATACTTATTTCAAAAATGCTAAATGATTAGTTATTTCAAAAAATTAAAATCAATATAAAATTAAGACAAACCAAAATATAAAAAATCTAAGTTCGTATTTCTCGTATTTTCTATTAGTTTAATTTATTGTAAATGCAACTAATCTTGAAAAGTATTTTTAATTTTGCATTTTTCTAAAATGAATGTTTGTAATTGTAGTTTCTCTTAATAAATAGTTTGTTATGATTTTTCTTTTTTCTTTTGTGAAACCTGTAGATGATATAGTGCTGATTTCCAAATAATTTAAAATAATTCTGAAAACGCAATTTATTTTTTTATGTGATTATAACTTTCTTTTTAGTTTCCTACTACCGTCTGTATCACACCCTCTACAAGTATTCGCTGATAATAATTATTCTCATTTAAAATAATATGTACTGTTATTTGTTAGTTACTTGTTTAAACAATGCATGTATAATATTTTATACTTCCAGATATTTATAGATATTGTTTTTAAAAAATTAAAATATAAATTCAAATAAAAAATTCATCTTAAAGTATAGTCAAAATAAAATTATATCATAAAATATTAGAACAATTAAATTAATATTTATATAGAAAAACAAGTTCAACGAAGTTGCATCGCAAAATATAAATTTAAATAAAATTAATCTTTTAAAAAATAAATTTAATTTCATAAATTTAAATAAAACTAACACTTCTTAAT
>Ga0123340_1007849_pt1 | contig 10159 bp, 4 predicted proteins | sample SirMexnodulemix_FD_89961 | JGI IMG/M metagenome (GOLD analysis project Ga0123340, IMG submission 89961) | Root nodule microbial communities of legume samples collected from Mexico - Siratro Mexico nodule mix | ecosystem: Host-associated > Plants > Roots > Nodule | place: Mexico: Nepantla...
AACTATTACATAATAAAGAATAATCATAATCGATGTACTGATCGTATAAAAGATAAAAACAATAAAAAAATAAAAGAGTACTATTTCAATGTAAAAAAAATAGTGTTATTTTAGAAATTAAAAGATAAAGAATGTTATTGAAGAAAATAAAAAATAAAAAAAGATGTTAATAGAATAAAAACGTAGGACAATCTAACTATTAAAGCTTTTATAGTAATTTATTCTAACATTTTTTATATTTAATTCTCTTTTAAAAATTATAATAGATTCCACTAATAAATATTGATTATGTATTATACACTTTGATTTCTAACTTACCAAATACACAAAAGTTATTTATGATTATCCTTTTTATCTTTTCTTGTGATGATAGTATAAATTGAAACCCAAACTTCAATGCAAAATGGAGGCCCTACTTGTTACTAAATTTTTTGCTTGAAGGTTCAAGAAATGCATAAAATAGTTGGATGTAAGTATAGAACTTTGAGCTTGTTTATGGATTGTACTTTGAGCTTGTACAATATAATAGTTGGAATGTGCCTGATCTTCTATATATAAGTGTTACCTTTTTTTTTTTTTTACAAAAGTTGTGTAATTGGATTTTAAAATTAACCAAGATCATTTTGGTTATGTGAAACCTAATTTTTGACTTTTTTTATGTTCGAAAAAATTGTCAGCTTTAAACTACAAACAAAATTCAGAATTAATTTGAATCATAATCGATTTTTCTTATTTGAGGGCCCCTTAAGTGCGTCTATGTCCTTGACTATGATAGTTATTATTTATGGTAATGAATAACCCTCATCATTAGTAAAACAATAATAAATTATCTGAATGTTAACTTGTACCATGGGGAGATTTTCTTAAACTACAATTGGTTAAGTTTAAAACCCAACTACTCCATATTTAAAAAAAGTCAATCTAACTTTATGCAATATACGTTTTGGTATTAATTGTCATTGAATAGCCTTGATTATTAAATTTTAGACAAAGCAAACATTTAGTGTTAGAAAATTTGGAATTGATTAATTTTAAATTTTTTAATTTAAAATTATTTTAAAAGCAAATATGTAGAAAACCGTTTTAAAACGAGGCAAACAATTGGGTTTAAAACACTTTTTAAAAATAGACTAGTCTCAAACAATTTCACAAAATATATAAAATGGGTTTTTAAACAATTTGGATTTATTTAAATTTAAACAACTTTTAATTGTTTAGTTTGTATATTTAGATTTCTAAAAATCAAAAACATTGTACCACGCTTACACAAATGTATTTAAACACCCCTTCTATGAAGTACTCTATGGACAACCTCTCGTTTTAAATGAACAATAATAATTATTAGCATTCCATTTTGTCTCTTTCTATCCACAAATTGAATCTAGCAAACAACCTGCAAATGTTTGGGAACTTAAGGCTTTGAAAAACAAATACACTAATTCTAAAAATCATACCAATGTGGGAAAGAAACTTTCCCTATAACTTAACCTAAAATGTTTTGATAATACGATAGCCTCTCACTTCAACAACTTGCATGCAAAATGTGATGTGTGTTTATGACAACCACCTCGTCGATAACAAGTACACAAGCTTGGTAAAGGGCAATGGGTTTTAAGGACAAGCATTCAAGATTCAAATTTTATTTTTGCTTCGTGCATACCCAATTTTCTGCAAGTGCTCTCTGTCCTTTCTCTTTTATAACAACAATAAGCTTCTATTATTGGTCGTTGATGGTGGTAAAAAATTTTGGCTTACGACGGCAAAGAGTGTTGGTAGAATAAATGTCTAAAGAAGTTAGTTGTGTGATAAGTCTTATAATGTATTTTGCAAAATTCAAAATTATTCTGGAACCCAACATACTAATTCAAGATTTCAATATTGTTAGATAATGCACTTTCTCCAAGGCAATTGTAAGTTTTGTAAAAATACAATCCATAATTAAATTTTTATATTACATTATCTGAGAAGAGTATCTAATAATCTAGAATTATATTTTAAAATTTTGAATAAGTTGATGTTTAAGATAATTTCAGAAAGTCAATCATACCTTTCATATTATAAAATTTAGAAAGCAAATTAACATTTTTTTAATAGGATAATTTGTGTGAATCATCTAATCTAGAATTGAATTTATGATTTTTTATTTGAGAATCCAGAATATATTTTGATATTTCCAGATTGACGAATTTAAAAGTTAATGTATGGATCCTACAATATAAAATTGTTTTACACTTCTAAATTACTTGTTCCATAATGTATTTGTTTAAAAATGTAGTAAATTTGTTTGATAGAATTGCAATAAATGTTTATAGAACAAAGTTAGTATGTTGAAGGGAATGAAATTGATGATGTTATGAAATGTGGTTTAGTAACTAGAAGGATTAGTAAAGGAGATGTAGTAAATCTTTCACAACACGATAAGTTATTTATTTTGTTATTTTTACTAAAAATGTGGCAAATGACATTTATTGATGTTGTAATGTATTTGTTTAGGTATTTGGTATGTAAAAAGACTTACTTGAATGGATTTCTCAGTTAGCATTTAAGTTTGGAATTGTCATTATCATTATTAGGTCAAATATAACTAATGACCAACAAAGAAAGAAGACATATGTGTTGTTAGGTTATGAAAGTGATGACTTATATAGACATTACAGAAAGGATTTATAGCTCAACATAACTAGAATGAGAAAATGTGGTTGTTCTTTTAAACTGTGTTAAACCTTTAAACAGGGTTGATGATAGATTGTTAAGTTACTTTGTAGATATCCTAATCGTGAGTCGGGGCCAAAGAAGGGTGGATGATGGATTGTATATGGTGGGAGACTAAGAAATAATGAGAAATTCATGTTTGTTAACATGATTAAGACTTTAGTGAAGCATTTTATTAACTTTGAAAGAGAACAATGAAGATAATGTCATAACCCTTAAACAAATGTACAATATAAGGTATGCATATAGAATATCAAAAAGAAGATTAATAACTTAAATGTAATATTTAAGTGTGACATATGTTTGATAATACCTTAGGAGTTGTGACAAATATTGTTTAGACACTTAGATTTAGTAAAATTACTAAATGTATTTAATATTATTTTATTAATAGATTAAGTATAGGGTTTTCTTAACTTGAAGTTGTTAGTGTGATGTTCACAAGGTAGACATTCTCTATAGTGTTTCTGTTATTGGGATGTGAATGAGAAAACAACTTTGTTTGGGGCTTTGAAAGATTTAGAAAGTTATTTTTGAGAGTGGATGTCTTCTCCCAAGTCTTTTCTCAAATATTGGAGATTAGATATTATCATGTTAGCCTCACAAATGATTGAGTTTTATTTGAAAACTTTATTTATTTAACTTTTGTAAATAATTAAGTTAAACTAATTAAGTAATTTAATCATGTTAAGGTATTGTTTAACATTATTTATGTTATTATGTAAGCATAATTAAAACAAAAGAAACCAATCATTCCATAAAACAAAAAATAATGCACATGGAAATCCTATAATTCAGTATGTTCATAGGAAAAAAAAACAACTAGTTAGCATGTAACACTTTTCACATACAAGAGGTGGCTTTTTGTGTAGAAAACTTCATCCTCCCTCACTCCATGAGCTAATTGAAACATAATTTTGTTGTAATCCCATGTAAAAGTACCTTTAAACATGTGACACAGTTAATCATCATCTATAGAGACAATGTGTATACATATACCCTAATATGTGATACAAATAGAAACTAGTCTAAGTATCCATCACAACTACAATTGGATGTGTGGCTTTAGTGAGATCCGTAAGCAGGTTAACCAAATGTAACCATCGGTCATCCAATTAGGCAGTAGATCCCCCATGAGAAGACAATGTGAATTGGGGGACGAGTGATAATTTTCATGTACTTGTATTAGCATAATGCATACTATGAGAGATGAAGATGTCTTCAGGTTCCTAGGTGGATGTACCTAAAATTAATGGAGATCCATTTCAAACAACTTGTTAAAACGAGACTTCTCATACAACCTTCATTTGATTACATCTAAGGTCAAACTATCAAGGTAAAACATGATTTCTCCAATTACAAATAATGCTCGACCAGTAACATATATGCTAGTATAGGAAATGTCTTCAACATAGTTGACATTCAAATCCATAAGACCTGATAGTGTTTGTATATCCATGTTTGTTGCAATATCAAATATTCACAAAATTACTAAAATAACTAAATTGTACAATATAAACCAATAGTAAACAATGCCAATCACAAAATTACTCACTGTAATAGTTTGACATAACCTACAACCTATTTTGTTTGTGAAAAGCCAACATCTGCAAGTTGCTCATATAAGTGAGTCAATGTGGCTGCTCCCTAAACATATCCACCACAGAGCCTGGGGTCATTGAAGAACTCTAGGTACAACACACTCATAGACATGACACTCTTGTTCGTAAAAGTGGTGCATCCCACAAGATGCAATAAATATGTCCTGGCGACAAATTTCCATCTATAATGCATACAACTTTACTCATATTCCTTGTGTTTTTAACTCAGTCACCTATGTACACCTCAACATTGTCTAGTTTCTATGAAGGCATCACCACACTCCACTCTGAGCATCTCCTCTAGAACTTGTGTTATCATCGTCACATCTAAAGTAATGTAACTACAAAATTGTCTCACTATAAGGATGTGAAGAAGTGAGAACATATCATCTAATGTAATAGTCATCTCATCAATCAGTAGATAAAACTTGTTGGTTTCTTTATGTCACCTCTCCACCAACACAAACAACAATCTATGTCCCTATTATTGCAAAGTGTCAACAACTACAAGTTCTCAATTACAAGCCCAATATATGTGGGACCTGTAATATATTTCTGGTTTAAAAACTTTACAAACCACTTAATTTAGTCTCCACTAGAAAACCACAAAATACAATAAGACCATGAAAGATAACAACTACCAACGATGACACAATGCTCTCATTGTTAGTGGTTAAAGGTGCCAAAAACACCATTTCTTAGTATGAAAGTATAAGAGAGGATTAAAATGTTAGTTTTCATATGAACAAAGGGGCATTTTGACATTTCTTACAATCCATGGAAATAAAACATAGGGAGATAAAGCAAAATCCTCCAAATTATTGTGTTGTATTATCCTTGGGAGTGGCTCCCACTTTTTTTTTTTAGCTTGAGCTCGTATCATTAGGGTGGCTCCAAATTGTTGTAGTGATTGTGCTTATATCATTAGGAGTGTCAGTGCTCGTGCTGATATAATTAGGAGTGGCTTGCATGTAGAGCATGGTAGTTAGAATCGTATGAATCGTACGATACGTGTCGTGATTCGTTTCAAAAATTACATTGCACGATACATATTGGTTTTTGTATCGTTTTATGCCTTGAATCGCACCATGAATCGTATGAATCGCATTTGAATCGTGTGATTCATGATTCATCTCCGTTGTAAGCGATTCATGGTGATCGAAGGGTCACACACTGGAAAATGAAAATGAGAAAAAGAAGAAGAAGAAGAAGAACTTGCTCGTGTATTTTAAGAACTTGCTTTGCTTCATACTTTCGTTCAAAATCTGTTTTCAAGCTTTACTTTACTTCCATTTAAAATATAAGTTGCAAAAGTAAATGTACTTGTAGTTGTAGCTTCTGAAAAGTAATTGAGTAGATAGGTGGTACAGTTCTGAAAAAGGGAAATAGATGTAGCTTTTTATATATTAGGTGCGGTCCTAAAAAGCATATAGGTGTAGTTTTGAAGAAAAAAAATAAACATATTAGGTGTTGTTTCCATAAGAAGGTAAGTAGGCTGAGAAAAAGAAAGAAACGTAAGAGTTCTAAGAAGCATATAGGTGCAGTTTTGAAAAACGAAAAGGCATACTAGGTGCTGTTTTGAAAAAAAAAAAAAGACATATTAGGTGCTATTTTGAAAAAAAAAAATTAGGTGTTGTTTTCATAAGAAGGTATGTATAGGGTTGAGAAAGAAAAAAAATGTAAGAGTTCTAAAAAGCATAGAGATACAGTTCTCAATAAAAACATATTAGGTATTGTTTCTATAAAAAAATAACTTCAATGCAGTAAAAAATAAAATATAGGTGTGGTGCAACTTTATTAAGTCCAGCTATGAAAAAGAAAGTATGTGTGATTATCTTTAGTTTTTATAAAAAAAAATATTTTAATACTTTTTCATATCACTTATTTTTATTTAAAAATATTATATTTTATACAAAATTATTTTAATATTTAAAAATATTATCAATGTATTTTACGATTCATAATAATTACGATTCGATTTACGATTAAAAAAATTGAAAAATAATTCACGATTCAATAACCATGATACACATATTTATGAGGGTGTCAAAGGCAAACAGGGGCCGTGCCTACGTAAATGTGGGGACAGTTATCTCTTGAATGGTTAATTGTCACATTGTCAAGGATTTTCTGGCGTGTGCCACGAAAGGTGAAGGAGCTATAACATATGGCCACAGGACGATCACACAAGTCTCAACAATTCAACTAGGAATGTTGTTTTCATCTTTAAAATGATCTCCTCTCACCATATACACATTTTATTATCTCTATGGTTGAAAGTAACTACATACATTTAACAGCTCAAAATAAATTCTACTCAACATAAGATAATGCATTACAGACTAGCAGTGTCCTAGATATAAGCATCCAAGCCATATAGATATCTAAACCTCTAAAATAGAGTAAACTGATATCTGCAAAAATGGGTGGATAGCAGGTACATGGTGCTCTTGACATTCTCTACGCTATTTAATAAAGTTACCCCAATTCAGTAGAGTCACACAGATAATAACACATACAGTGAATCCAGCTATGTCGCCAAAAGCTAAATATATTGTCTAAGATATAAATTTAACACAGAACATTTAATGATCCAATGGTTTCTGGGATACACGGCTTCTCTTCTCCTCAATACCAGATTGCGAAAATCTTAGCCGAAGAACCTGCAAAACATCTTCTATTTTGACATCTTTCTGTGCCAGCAGAACCATGGCATGATAGAGTACATCAGCCATCTCTGAAGCAGTACGCGACTTGTCCTCATTATTCTCTAGTGTTTGACACAACTCATTTGCCTCTTCCCTGTGAGTAGAAAGATAGAGTTACAATCTGAGATTATAAAAAGACAATCGTTTAATCCATATTGTACCTTCAAGAAAAGTGAATTATAATAAAAGTGGTGTTTTAAGTGAAAGACCTCTTATACAGAAGCAATGGGATCAGACACAAGGCTTCTTAATGACTGAAAAGCATGTATGATGTGATACTTTTGGGACAAACAGGTAAAAAGGGATCGATTTTCCTCTTTTAAATTCCAACTCAACATAATAACACGCCAAATTATACGCAACCTGATTTTAGAGCACAGCAACTTATCATTAAGCAATAATCGCTTTGTCCATGAAGGCTTCTCATTTTCTCCTGTTAACTCTGTTTTCCGTTGCGAGATTGTTGACTCTAATGCATACAAAGAGGTTAATGCCAAATTATTTCCTTTATCCTGTAACAGAACCCAAAACAATTTGAATGTTGCTGAACTTTCTCTCCAGCAAGACAAGGCAATTACATGTACTTTTAATTGCTTTTAGTTACCTCTTGCTGTCTTAACACGTCAAAAACTGATGTATAATAGCATGTTTCTGCCCCTGTGTGGCAGGTAGGCCCGTCAGGTTTCCCCAGGTATATTATCTGAGAAGTAATTACCAGAGAGAAAAGTAAACAGCAGACATTGTGAAACTAAAAGCAAAAGGGAAAAGCCAAATAATTCAATGAGAAAAAGGGAAGGGCTTACAGAATCACGATCACAATCAAGAAAGACATCATGAACATTGATAAAATTATTAGAGGTCTCTCCTTTGGTCCACAATGTAGATCGTGATCGGCTATAGAAAGTGGCCTTTCGAGAAGATAGGGTTGTAGCAACTGCTTCTCTGTTTGCAAAACCTTGCATTAATATGGCCCCTGTGTCAACATTCTGAGCTATTGCCACAGCTAAGCCTTTGTTATCCCATTTTATACTGTCCAGTAATGAATCCACCTGGAAAGTTTAACGCTTCAGTGTTAAAACACGGAGTTATACTATCAAAAGAAAAATACAATAACAAAAAATTGAAAATAATAAATGCTAAGAAAATCCACAAAGAACACCAAGAATGAATGTTCTTGTTAGAATAACATATTACCAATCACTACAAAAAAGCAATAGAATTTGGGGACTTGATTGCATGGAACAAAATTGCCACCCAATTTAAACCCAGATATATAAATCTAAACTTACACCCACAATTTAATGAGAACTGCAATATTGCATAGAAAATAAAACAAATGAAATAGAACCCAAACTTTAAAGATAAATGAAAATAGTGATTTAATAAAAAATAAAATAACTTCTAGTTTCTGATCTGCACCAAATATGACCTCATTGTAAAGAAGCGTTTACCAGTTCATTCTCTTTCACGAGAAAACCTCCATTAATAAATAAAGCACAACTATATAACTACTGATATAGATACTTAAGCAACAAATAATTTTTTTTTTTAAGTCAAAACCAGAGACAGTTCTTGTCCTAGATAATCTAAATCACAGCAAGACAAAGCAGAACTAAATTGCATGTCGACTACTACTAAAAGTGCAAATATACATAATAGTGAGAGGGCGCAAATGAGGTGCATCCCCTCCATTTAAAAAAAAAAAAAAAATCATGAGTAATTTTTTTACAGAGAAAACTACAACTAAAACTTTATAATTTTGTTTTTCATCTCCTCTATTTTTATACATTTGAACCCACTGATTTCAGAGTCTATAATTTGTCCCCATAGACTCGGATCCTGGCTACAATGCAGACTACTTGGGCTCTATGTAAACAAAATTTTCCATAAACACCTAGAGACGAACATAAGAAGAAACAGCATAAAACATGCTTCTCTTGTAAGCTAAAGTTAACTTATGCATAAACTACTTTGTATAAGTTCTATCACAGTATCTTCTCTAAAGCCTATTTTAACTTGTGCATGAGCTAAGTATATGGGAGAACCTTATTTTATTTCTCCTTCTTATTTTCTTTTCTTACAAGTATTTTATAAAGGAAATTATCCAAACTAGGATTAGATGATGAATTATAGGAAATCCAAGACAACGAACATCCGCAATAGATAGCCAACAACACAGAAATTTCTTTTCATTAGTATGCTTTGGTCCTTGATTATACAATGACAATAATCTCAGTAACAGACATCACCATGGGAGTGTAAGTCCACCTATAGAACTTTACTGTTTTCATCTATAAAACCACATAAGGAGAATGTGCAATGCAATCAACTCGGCAAAAACACAAACTAGGTTCCTTCTTCTCACAAGTAACCATTTCCTCAAGCAACCAAATCCTAGAAACCATACTAGTTAGTTAGAGGACAATGAAGCACCTTAGGGTCTGACGTCTGCATAGAGGCAAAAACTACACGGTTGGTCCTCCTCCCCTTGTAACTGCAATTGGCATAGGAAAGGTTACCCTTGTGGAAACCCCTGCCAGATTGAACCATGTGAACATACGAAACAGCCATGGATTCCAAGGGAATCTGCACCTGCAACAACCAATTTCTCAGTGAATCACTGATCTAACCAGATGGATATGCAAACACACAATTTCGAAAAATATTATTGATAAAAATTGTATTCTACTCTACAAATTCATACATATAAAATCTTAAATCTTCAATTTCAGCTTTCAACGAAAGACATTGCACATTGCTTCAATTTTGTTAATTTTTTTGTCGTGTTTGGTGAATGAAACAATAAATATTACTATGCGAACCTTTGAAACAACTGAACGGTGAACTGATAGAATGGCTGAGGGGAACCGACGAGGTTACTTCAACTGTGAAAGGCGGAAAATGGAAGAGATTCTGGATCGGAGAAAGAGCACTCACAGTCACTGTGATAAGTCTGTGATTTGGGCTTTTTTTCTTTTTCTTGTTTAATACCTAAATGGCTTTAATAATTGTTTTTTATGTATGTATTCTCTTATGTTTTTTTTTTTTAATTTTATATTCATGTATGACTTTTTAATTTTTATACAAAATTTTTTGACTTAATTTTTTATGTAATTATAATATTGTGAACTTTTATAA
>Ga0123340_1007851_pt1 | contig 10158 bp, 16 predicted proteins | sample SirMexnodulemix_FD_89961 | JGI IMG/M metagenome (GOLD analysis project Ga0123340, IMG submission 89961) | Root nodule microbial communities of legume samples collected from Mexico - Siratro Mexico nodule mix | ecosystem: Host-associated > Plants > Roots > Nodule | place: Mexico: Nepantla...
ATATTATTGTTAATATTATTATTATTATAAACATTATTATTAAATAACATTTATATTATTATTAAAATAACATTTTTGTCTTTATATTAAAATAAAATTTATAGTAATCATATATTATTTAATCTTTTTCTAATAATCTAACATTGTATGTATTTTCTTCCAAGGAATTTTGTATATTTCGGTATAATTTATGTATTTAAGATGGCAGGGTACATGTTTATTTCTAAAATCATAGAAACAACTTAGCTCCCTCCACCACAGATGAAAATTATTTAGAGATCAATATTTAGCTACCAAATGAAATGATTGCTAATTGTGACTAAAATAGTCACCAAATTAAATTTTGTTTGCTAAATAACTACGAAATAGAAGTAATGATTGAATTTAGTGACTAATTAAGTCAAATAATTGGTATCTAACATTAGATACCCAAGTTTTAGTGACCTATGTCATTAGATTCTAAATTGGTATCTAATTAAGTTAGAGACTAATTTAGAATCTAATGGTACACGTCACTAAAACCTTGGTAGCTAATATTAGATACCAATTATTTGACTTAATTGGTCACTAAATTCAATCATTCCTTCTATTTTGTAGTTATTTAGCAACCAAAATCTAATTTGGTGCCTATTTTGGTCACAATTAGTAACTATTTCATTTGGTAGCTAAAAATTGGTCTCTAAATAACTTTTTTCTTATAGTGCTCATGAAGGTAGTTAGATAACTTAATAGATAAATTTCTTTCACTCTTATCTTTTATATATTAATTTTGACTGGCCAGAATAAATGTAGGGTTAATATTATGATGAAATGAATGGTAATAATCTATTTTATGAATAGGTTTGGATTTGTACGTTTGTGATGTTCGTAGTACAAAAAGGTTGGAGAAGGAGCTGGACACGATCATAATAAGAATGATGAAGTTGCATGTCAACCTTCCAAGGTACTCCAAACGAGACGATAAGCGTCATTGAATGATAATATGAGAAATATTGTCAAGCACAAGACGCAACCAAACAACACATTGCAACTTAAGTGATTGTCGGAGAAACAAAAGCCTTCACAACAAAATGTACAGAAGGTGTAGAAGGTCAAGTCGACATACTTAAAGAAAGTGCATAATGGAAAATCTGTTAATATTTCAAAGTGTGATCTCGGGTGGAGAGATCAACAGATTAAAGTGTCTACTGTCAAACCAAGTTGGTTGGTGGATAATTGGATAGGTACAACAATCGAATACTGTACGATAGAAGAATTGAGGGAAGACCTACTACATCTAGGGTTTTGCTCGAACTGTGTCAGATACTTGTGGGATAAGGCGTTCTTACTAATAGGGAATGATGGAACTCAGACAACAATATTTTTTATACGAATAGGAAAGGTTTAGCTGTAGTTTTTGATGTGTTAGAACCGTGGAGTGAAAAGCCACCAAGAGGAAACAGGATTGTATGGGTAAGGTGCAGAGGTTTACCCTTAGATTTGTTGACAATGGAATATTTTAAGTATATCGTAAGAAATGTGGGATCACTCATAGAACGTGGCCATTGAGGAGTGGGAAAGGCTTGAGTTTGGGAGATTAAAAGTGAGAGTTCCAGTGCCAGACAAAGCCGAAGTGTCGAAGAGTATCAAAATAAATGATAAGTTTTACTGGATAACGCTAAGGAAGAAGTGGCTGAAGTTGTACAACCACATAGTAGAAGGTGGTTTTACGGTGATCTTTCCTCCCATCTGAACTCGGTCACGATATCCAGAGTTGGGGAAATGGAGCATCTAGATGATGATAAATGGAGCAACGGAGATGATGCTGCATATGTGGAGGAGACTGGTGAGAAAGAAAACAATTGTAGTGACCATGGAGATGGAATCCCATATTCCGGTGACTAGAATGAAGCACAAGGGCGGCAAAAGGGAGTGTTACTTAACTTGGAAATAAGACAACGACAAAGTGAGGTAAGAGAAAATTTGAGCAAGTTTAGCAACAGGGAAATTGTCGCGGAGGTACATGAACAACTCAAGGTTGTGGATGAAAGTAGTTTTTCAATGAAAGCATCAGAAAAGGACAAGGTAGAGAAAGTGAGTATGATATGTTCCTAGTTTTGGAAGGTAGGCAACAGGAAACTATTCACGCCTTAGAGGAGTCAACAATCTCGAAAAGCACTTTTCATGAAGATGTGAATTGGGTCGTGATAAGTGGCATTGATAGAAACAAGCCCAAGCCAAATCTTCTACTCGGTGACGACTACAGCACATGGAATGAAGATGGGCCAAAAGCCCACGATATACCTATTTCAAGGGACAATGACCAAGTGACATGTAAAGGCAACATGGAGGGGTTTCCTAACAGTGACGCTGCACTAGAGGTACAAGCATCGCAATGCTTGGGGAATGTGGCCGGGCAGGATGACTTACTAGGGCAAAGTGGGGGGCACGAGCTCACAGTAGCAACTTCAACCGCTTGTCTCCCAAACAACGATGACAAGCAACCTATCCTCTCTAGTAATGCCGCCAAGGAATGAAAGGGTGAATGCAATGAATTTGAAGGAGAGAATAATATTGGGGAAAAGGGTATTATGGTGCCGATTAACAAAGAAACAATTAGTCCAAGGGAGATACAATTGCGTAGGCCGCAATGGAGGGGCGAATCAAGCAACCCTAGGGGTCGGAGAAAATATAAATGCATTAACCCAAGATTAACGGAATCTCTCTCGCCTCGAACCAGGTCAGTGTCTCCATCTCATTCCAATTTCGTTTCAGATAGTGATATTCATAACTGCAATATTAGATTTTTACTGTCAGAAAGTGGAACAGAGGTATCATTATTGTGGAGATTAGCAAGCAGGATGGGGGTAGTTTGCAAGAGTGATGAGGATAGGATTATCCAGATGTTTAGAGAAATAGAGAATAGAGATAGTACTCTTTTGAGGGACTAGACAAACGTAAGGAGCGATGTTCTACCATGAGTATCATTAGTATCAATATCATAGGGTTGGGGGGGACATAAAATGGAATACTTAACTAAACTTGTTAGGAAAGAGAAACCGGGACTCATATGTATTCAGGAGACTAAGATTACAAAACTGAATGAACGGACATGCTATATGTTGTGGGTTCGAATGAGATTACATGGGTACACAGGAATGTGGAAAATGAAGGTGGGGGCATCTTAACAATGTGGAGCAATCGTGTCTTTCAGTGTCGAAGGGTAGAGGAGAGTAAAGGATTCATTGTAACGGAAGGGGAATATAATATTGGGAGGGGGTGGGGCTCTCAGGCAGTATCTGTAGGGTTTATAAATGTATACTCTTCATGCTCAATTAAAGATAAGATTGCACTTTGGGCTGAATTAAATGTATTATCACCAGGAACATGAGTTTAGTTTGGTGTCTAGTTGGCGACTTTAATGCGATAAGGAATTCAACTGAAAGGAAGGGCTTAGGTAGAGATGGAACGGATAGAACAGAAATGGAAAATTTTAATGCTTTCATTGATAGATGTCAACTTTTTGACATTCCTTCCGTGGGAAGAAAATTTACTTGGTACAGATCTAATGGCATTGCCAAAAGTAGGCTAGATAGAGTACTGGTGTCAGACTCTTGGCTGGCGGTGTGGCTGGGTTCCACACAGTATATCCAAAGTAGGCTTGTGTCAGACCATTGTGCAGTGGTGGTGAAGAATAGGCAAGTTGATTGGGGTGCCAAGCCTTTTAGAACATTTGACGTATGGGCAGAGGTAGAAGGGTATAAAGAGGTCGTGAGAGGGGCATGGGAACAAAGGGTGACGAATGGGAACAACCTCGAGAATGTGAAAATGAAATTGAAAGGGCTCAAGTATAAGCTGAAATGGTGGAGGGAACAAGTGCTTAATAGGGATAGAGTAAGAAAACAAGACATTATTGAACAAATTGGGGCAATTGACCACTATGATGATGAAGGAAAAATTCAAGAGAAAATGAAGGTGAGAAGGATCCAGTTGATAGGTGAGTTAAAAACAATGTCTGAAAGAGAAAATGCTATGATGAAACAAAAAGCTAGGGTGGAGTGGATTGAGAAAGGGGATGCCAATACTAAATTTTTTCACTCTAGGTTGCGGTGGAGGTTGGTAAATAATGAGATCAAAGGTTTATTCGTGAATGGTGAGTAGTGTGAAGAACCAGGTAAGGTGAAGACCGAAGTGAAAAACTATTTTGAGAATGGATTCCAATAGCAACCAAAAAGTGTATTAAGTTTGGATGGGGTTCAATTTAGAAATATTTTGGTTGCAAAAAATGAATTGTTGTGTTGTAAATTTAAAGATGACGAAATCCTAAAGGCGGTCAAACAATGTGGTGGTACGAAAAGCCTAGGTCGGATGGGTGTAATTTATTTTTCATTAAAACTAATTGGGAAATTATGGGGGATGATATCTACAAAGCTATACATAGTTTCCATGAATTTGGCTATATACCTAAGGGATGCAATACTTCATTCATAACCCTTATATATAAGAAAGACAATCCTGGCAATTTGGGGGACTATAAACCTATCTCTTTAGTTGGTTGCATCTATAAGATCATTGCCAAAATTTTAGCAAATAGACTTAAAGGTGTATTACAAAAATGTGATTGATTATACCTAATCAGCATTTCTAAGTGGTAGGGGACTACTAGATAGTGTACTCATTGAAAATGAGACAGTTCATTTTCTAAGGAAGGAGGGAGTAATAGTCAAATTAGATTACGAAAAAGCTTATGACTCAGTAGAGTGGGATTTCGTAATATACATGATGGGTATAATTGGCTTTAATAGTAAGTGGATTAATTACCGTAAAATTTCATCCATCTATCCTATCTTTCCCTTATTTCTTGATCTTGTATCAGAAATTTTAAAACAAATCAGGCACACAAATAGATCCACAATATATGTTTCTTGCATATCCTCTTTTCAAAGTATGTGTTTCTTGCATATCATCTTTTCAAATAACCACACCACTTTCTTCATCAAATGGAGGATTGAAAATTCCATCTTTCATCACATGAGCCACAACCTGTGCTTTATTCTTTGCAACTTCCATCTCTGCTATATGGGCTTCTAATGCTTTGGATGTTTTAAGCATTTCTTCTACAACTTCTATCTCTACTATGTGGGCTTCTAATGCTTTGGATGTTTTAAGAATTTCTTCTGCATCCACAACTTTGCCTTCACTCCTAAGAGAATGTGCATTGATCTTTAGATTGAGTTTGAACATCCGATTCTTTGTCATCTCCACACGTGCAAGCACTTTACCACTTTTGTCCTTCAAATGCAACATCTTATCTTTCATGAAAATCGAGTATCCTTTCTCTCGTAATCGTCCTATATTGAGAATATTATTTTTCAAATCAGGTACATAATAGAAATCCTCCATAATACCTGTTTATCCATCCTTCTGAAAAAAAAAAACATATTTTACCAATGCTTTTAATTGGGACCTTTGTTGAGTCTCCAAAAGACACATGCCCATCTTCTATCTCTTGTATATCAGCAAAGAGATGTTTGTGTCCACACATATGATTGCTAGCACCAATGTCTAGGTATCACACCATGTCACTGTCTAGAGTGATGTCTTCATTGGCCATCATGAGGATCCCTTCATCTTCCTTGACTAAGTTTACATCTTCTTCCACTTTCTTCTTGGCATAGCAATCCTTTACGTAATGTTCATATTTTCCACAATGGTAACATTTTTCCACTTTCTTCTTGGCATAACAATCTTTCACATAATGTCTATATTTTCCACAACTGTAACATTCAACATTTAGACGATTGAATGATCACCTCTAGTTTTCCACACTAGTTTTGTTGGTTTGTTTGTTCTCTCTCTTCATTGTTTCCACTACTACGATCTCTACTACGACCGTAACTGCGATCTCCGTGTCCTCGTCCTTGGTTGTGTTGTGCATATATCACCTTGTCCTCCTTGATGGTCATCTTTGTTTGTAAGGCTTCCTCCAAAACTTCTTGTTTCTTTTTCTTCTTTCGTTGTTCATATGCTTCAAGAGAATCCTCATGATCATCGATGATTATTTCTTCTAAATCTCTTGACTTCCCAATTGCACATACAACATTTTCAAAGCCATCAGTCAATAATCATCGAAGAATTTTTGCATCTGTGATGGTTTCTCCATGTGTTTAAGTTGATTGGCTACTACTTGTACACAAGTAATGTAACTAGATACATCTGTTGAATCATTCATCTTCATAGCCTTCAAGTCACCTCATAGAGTTTGAAGTCGTATCTCCTTAACACAGTTGACACCCTTGAGCACTTTTACCAAGATGTCCCACGCCTCCTTCTTTCTAGCAACACTGTTTCAGCAACGGACAATAGATTATTTGAAGATGTGAAATTGATTTGGGAAGACCCTCCTCTAGTAAGCGTTAGAGGTTGGGGCACTCCCAAAGAACCAATCTTTGGAGAGAAGAGAGTTGGTAGAGACCCTTGTAATCCAATTTTTGTAGATTTGGAAAATGATAGATGGTTAGAGAAGCAAGAGAGAGTGGAAGCAACCTTCTTCTGTAAATGATTCCATATCCACTTCTTTAATACACAAGCTTTGCAAAGAAGAACTGTCTCTGAAAGCTCCTTTCAGTGAGCCAACAAGTCTAGAGCAATGATTGAGTCTCATGTGATTTAGATTTGATGGCAAACCTCCCTCAGGGAACGACTCAACTCTTGGACAATCTACTATCGATAACCTCTTGAGAGATGGAAGCAGCATATGCATGTTTCCGGGCAATGATTCTGATCTATGACACTTAATGATGTGCAAGTTTTGAAGAGTGTCGGACCCAACAATTTCCACCAATAAGCCTTCCATTATGAGCCCTTTCATTGTAACCCAGTCCAACTACATCTTTCCACAGTCACGTGGTTTTAGATCTAGAGCCCTGGGAACGGAAGCCTCGAGTTGTGGGCAGTCTTAAATTTGTAGTTTTTCCAAAGGAACAAGCTTTTCTGGCAGCTGTCCTTTCAACTTTGGACAATTCCTTATGGAAAGATATCGTAGACTAGAAAAGAGCATATCACAGCTTGGCAGTCCCACTTTTCCCACTGACTCATATTGGAGAACTCCAATGTCTCTAGGGATTTAAATGAACAAGAGTTGTTCCCACGAAAATCACCATCAATATTCACTATCTCATCATGGTTTCTAATCTAAGACCTTGAGAAATGGTAAAAGTCCAAGGAGAGGTCAACGTTGGCAAGATACACATTCATCCAACACTAAAGACACCATATTCCACAATGAATTTTCTTTTTTTGTTTTTTGAACGGCGAAGAATAAAAATAATGGCAGCACTTTAGGGGTACTCCAACCCTATTACAAAGCATACTAAAGATTGACAATGAATTTTCTAGTAACCAATCTGGAAGTTGTTTCCCACCATATTTAAAGATTGACAACTCCTTTAAGTTTTTGTAAGGTTGCAGATTCTCAATTACGTCATCTTCTTTTTTTGAATCAATAGAGTTCCCATTCTTTCCCCATCGCAATGTTAGGTCCACAAGGAGTGTTTTATTCTTCAGATATGCTTCTAATGCATCCAAGGGATTCTCAATAATCTGCACCTCCCCAATTGATAGACTTCCGTCAAGGTTGAGCTTTCCTAGCCGTTGAATACCAAACTCCTTTCCAGGTCCACATTAAAGGAATGCATTACTACTTTAAAATTCCTCAGTTTTCCCAAATGTGGTGGCACCTTTCTCACAGCAGTCTCTATAAATTCAAGGCGGCACAATTTGGTGAGTAAATGCAAATTTGAGGGCAACTCCTCCAACTTCCTACAGTAGTTCAACTTCAGTATTTGCAAATGGGAGAGTGAACATATCTTTTCATATACTTTTCTTATGCCAGTACGAGAGAGTCTAACGAACGGAGGTGTTCAAGATTATCAACAGAGTCAAGTACCTCTTCAATGTCAACACAATAAATTAGAGGTAAGATTCGTAAGAACTTAAACTTAGAGAACAATTTGTGTATGGACATGTTGCAATGCCAGCCATAGCCAAAATAATAATGGCTCCTACTTGTTGGCATAAATTTACATAACCTTTCTCTGTTACATAAAGTTTCAAACACATCAAAATGTTCGTTGTAACCAAATTCAACTGAAAAATGACAAGTTACTATTTCTATCTTTTCTGCTTGATCAACATCCTACCTGAAGTATATGCCTCCACCAACATATTTTGCCAAATCACTTAGAAGGTCATGAATGACAAATACTTTTTCGTTTTCACCTGATTGTTGAAAGAAGGACCTTGATAATAAATCATTGAAGTATTGTTGCCAAACTTCTTTTGAAGGCTCACTATGTTGACGACAGTATAGGAAATTTCCAGTCATCCACAACTGAATCAAATCCTCCTTTTTAAATTAATAATCCTTGGGGAATAGGGCACAGTAAGCAAAGGAGGCCTTCAAATGGGAAGGAAGGTGGATACAGCTCAATGCCAAAGCGGAAAGAATATCACAACGCTCTTTTGAAAATTCCCATATTTCGCATTGGAGCACAGTTTCCGATTCTGAAATAGATGATTTTTTGTATAATAGACTTCCCATTGTTTTCAGGGCAAGAGGTAGTCCTTTACATCTTTTAACAATATTCATGTCAATCTCCCTGCATTTTGGATTTGGTTGAGTATCATCACCCATGAATGCATGATCAGCAAACAACTTCCAGCAATCATCTTCTTGTAATTGCTTTAAGGATTGTTCTTCTGATAAAATGGTAGAAGCAACTTTCATACCACGAGTTGTAACAAGAATCCTACTCCCTTGGACTCCCAAAAAAAGGGCCTTCTGCACTTCTTCCCATTTAGTTTGGTTTTCATTCCAAACTACATATAGATAGTAAAACAACCTCCAAAAATAGTAGAGGAGATTCACTCACATTTCGATTCTGTGTATAAAAATGGTTACTACGAGAATAAATTCGGATAAATAAGCGATAGCTCAGTCTACATTTCCCATTTAGTTTAGTTTTCATTCCAAACGTCATCCAAAACAAGAAGAAATTTCTTCCCTTTTAATTTCTCTTGCAATCTTGTGTGAACCATCTACAGATCTCTACTATCATCAGTTGATTTAGTAACAGCCTCCAGAATTGCTCTTGATACCTTGAAAACATCGAATTCATGTGAAACACAAACCCAAGCTTTGACATCAAATTTAGCCTCATCCACTTTTGGGCCATTGAATACATGTTGGGCAAGAGTGGTCTTACCCACCCCTCTCATTCCCACAATAGAAAGTATTGATGGTTGGTTACGATTGTTGATGTCAGATGTCAACCAGTCAAGAACTAATTGTTTATCATAATCCCTGCCATAAATATCAGTTCCAACAACCAAAGATGTTGTTTGTGATTTGTGTGGTAGTTCATTACTCAACCGAAATCCAACACCGCTAGCTGTTTTCAATCCTAAATCACCCTTATGGCTTGAGAGAAATTCTAAGCCATCAAGGATTTGTTCCATCCTACACTCAATTTCCTTGCTATGTAGTATGATGAAGCTCATCTCCACACAAAGTTTTTAATTATTTCCTTATCCCTTACAAGTAGTGTATGATTTGCAACGTATACTTGACGAAATCGTTTATATGAATGTTGAGCAGGACTACTTGTATGAGATCTTGGTGAGAATCATGAAGAACTCATGAATATCAAGCAAGTGTATGGCATAATAATCATAAAACATTGATAACAGCAAGGATTATGGGATGTACTATGAATGCTTAACTGCTAGCACACCTAAATGTTTTTATTCATATAGCTTGCTACACCAACTACACTGTATGTTAAATTTCTCAATCTAAAGCTAGTTCATATAGTTTGTTATAGAAATTATTGTGAACTACATCTTGTATGAGACCCAAGGTTTTCTTATATTCTATTTTGTTTCTTTCTTTTACCTTTTCTAATATGTGGGAGATTGTTGAATTTTGAGTGTTATTCTATAAGGTAAAAGTCTCACATTTTCTAGTTCAATCATATTCCAAGTATTACCAACATGTTACTTATGACTTTAAAATGGGTAGCAAGAGATATGGGACTCGTAGCTTAAGCTTGAGACATGAGATTGGGTCTCATAGACACAACTCAGTTGATTCTCCCCAACCGTCGCCTCCCCATCCTC
>Ga0123340_1007853_pt1 | contig 10158 bp, 6 predicted proteins | sample SirMexnodulemix_FD_89961 | JGI IMG/M metagenome (GOLD analysis project Ga0123340, IMG submission 89961) | Root nodule microbial communities of legume samples collected from Mexico - Siratro Mexico nodule mix | ecosystem: Host-associated > Plants > Roots > Nodule | place: Mexico: Nepantla...
ATATAACGACGATTAAGTTAAAGTATACAAGCTTATGCATCTCTCGTTAAACATTCTCTAATTTTTTTAAACGAAAATAATTTATTTTGCTTTTGCTCGAATATATCTTTTATAATATATTTCTTTAACTTGTCTTACTTAAACAATTTAGTTGTGATAAAACAAAAATCGTTATCATTTTTCAAAAATAAAAATAATAACAAAGAAAATATAAAATTATAATTAAAATAATTAAAATAAAAAATATATAAAAATAAAAAATATTCAAATATAAGCAAAATTCACTATTATAATAATATACTAATATATAATATTTATTATTACTCATTATTATTAATAATAATAATAACGAATTTATCTTTTTAATTTGTGACTCTTTGTTAATAGGTTTTGATAACCATACTTAAATACCCATCTGTAGAATATTACTTAAATACCCATATGTATAAAAGTTTTTAAAGTTCAAATTTATAAGATCTGTAGAATATTACTTAAATACCCATATGTATAAAAGTTTTTAAAGTTCAAATTTATAAGATAGAATAAGGATAGAATGATAATATCATTTTATATATGTATATATCTATATAAATACGGAACTCTCCTAAATATGAAAATACTTTTATTTCTCAGTTTCACCTTCTTGTCATTCACACAATTTATTAAAAAGTTCAATTGTTACGTAGAAAATTCAAATACTACTAAGCTGGGAATATATGTACGTATATATACTTTCATCTCATTTTTCTCCATTTCTTTCTTTTCTCAACTAAATACCCCATTCACGATAACCTGGTAATGACGTACTTTATTAATTATTAATTTAAAAGTGGAGAAAGAGGGCCAACGAGACGGCGCCACGTGTATTCCCGAACGCGTCTTTGTATTTGCGACGTACGCGGCATGGTATTGCGAAGAAGCAAAAAGTCGTGTCAACGCGACATCATTACTTACACAACACAACACAACTCACTCTCTTTTTCCTTTCTCTTCCCTTCCATCCCTTCCTTCACTGCCTCTTCACCTCTTCACTTCTCTGTCTTCTTCTTACCCTCCCTCATTACGTGAACAGAAAACTATATATAAAAATAACACACCCTCTCTACGTGGCCACTCTCACTCTTATCTTAAATCTCTATTTAAACCCTTCACTATGACCGGCAAAGAAATCTTTCATAAGATGAAGGTACCCTTTTGTTTTTTCTCCTTTGCTGTTATCCTAACTCGCTCTTTTCATTGCTATACTTTAATTAAATTGCTACCTTGTATGTTTTCTTCAATTTTGCTCACTTGTTTTTGGCTTTGTTTCATCACAGTGGCTAACAATTTGGTTTCTGTTCATTTGTCGGTGTTGTTCTCTGTCTATCAGTTCTGTGGATTGCTTGCTTTGCTCGTGTTTGATAAACCCTGTAATTATATTTCATGCTTTTTGTGGCTGTGAATGTAGTTTTACTTTGGCGTGTGCCTACTCTTGCTTCATTCACTGTATCAGTGTCTTGTTTTCACGGTTTACCTTTCTGGATTGTAAATTCGGATCCAAAGTGACAGGTTATATTAGCAGTCTCACTTTGAATAAGATGAGTTAAACTCTCGACAATTATTTAGTGTTGGGCTCTTTCCTTTTACTCTTTTAGTCATAAAGGCCTAATTTGTTGAGAGTTGAATTATATGGATGAGCTATCTTACCCTTAAGTCATAATTCATTGAGAGTTGAATTATAGGGAATGTGCTATCTATAGCTTAGATTTTAAGGTTAATGCCATCTTAAAGGGAAATTGAATACAACAGGTGTAATGGGTGATCATAAGTTTTTTCTTATGAAGTTGAAGTATCCTTTAGCTAAGAGTCAAATATCCGGATACAAAGAAGAACTTTTGAGAATTTTTTTGAAGTTCTAATTATTCAAGATACTGAGGATGAATTCATTTAAGACGGTGACCATTTCTAGCCGATATTCTTTACCTAAGAACCTTAATTTTATCAACATCTGTGTGAAAATTTATTCCGCAGCCAGCAGAACCAATTGACTTAATGGTCTAACAAAACCTCTTGGTGGATCCATTTATAATTAGCTTAGTTTATTGCGTTTTACATTCGCTTTTTATTTTTATGATTGTACTGCAGGTTTATATTATATGGCATAACAAATCCAAAATTTTAGAGTATTTTGCTGCGGACAATTGCAAAATCTATAGTGCTTTTGTGTGTGAATGGTCATATTTTAGGTGTTAAGTCGGTTGGTTAATGGAGATGGTTGGGAGGTTACTTGCCACAGTGGCTAGAAAATATCATCAACTTTTATGTGGTCACCTGCAACATCAGAATCAAATGCTCCTCCATCACTGTTGGAGGGTGAATCACGGGTTCAATACCCCAGTTGCTGAACATTGTGTTTTTGACCGGGAACACACGAGGAATGGGAAAAGTCAGTTGTAGCCCTCATGATGGGACAGTTGCCTTTAGAATCAGCTGTGCCAGTTGGCCCAGTTGTTAAATGCAGCTAGCTGCAATATCAATCAACCAGATTTATGCTATGCTATGAGTTTAAAAGCAAGATGGTCCCTGATGAAATGCACTTCAGTCTTTTTTGTTTAGTTCTAGTTACGTGTTGATTCATAGACAAATACATCAGAGGGCAAACTATTATATGGTTTGGTGAGGAATAATAAGAACTGGAGGTTGTGTCTGACAAGTGCAAAGGTCAGAAAATTTAGAATGACAATATAATTAATGATTTGTTATGCTTTACAAATCCAGGCATTGTTTGCTAAAAGTATAGGGTACAAAGTTAGTTATTTGAGAAGATAAAAGTGTGTAGATACATAAACCTAAATTTAATTTTGAAAAATCTTTAGGAAATGATACCCTCAACTATTAATTTTTAAATACAGATGAATAGTGTCTTAGAACTTAACAATCAGACAAAGTTTCAAGATACAACTTGGTTAGATAAATTGCCTATGTTTGTCTTTCCTGGAGTTAAGATGAGTTAAAAAGTTTTCACTTGGATATTTTTTCTTAGACCTGATTCTTATTTGATTGATAACTCAATTTCTGAGTTTTTCAGTTGTGAATGTCTTGTGACCTGACCTGATTATGTTACTTACAGGAAAAAGTTTTGGGAGCATCTGATTCTGATTCAGGTAAAGGAAAGAGCAAGATGAAGAAGCACATAACTCATGGCTTTCACTTGGTAAAGGGAAGATCAGGTCATGCCATGGAAGACTATGTTGTTGCTCAGTTTAAGCAAGTTGATAATAATGAATTGGGCTTATTTGCAATATTCGATGGCCACTCAGGTCATAGTGTACCTGATTACTTGAAAAGTCATTTGTTTGATAACATCTTGAAAGAGGTAATGTAGGTTCATAATCTGTAGTGGTTACTTAAATATTGAGCTGCTTGATGTGAAACCTAAACTGTTTTCAAGCAAATATGCTGGACCTCAAAGTCTAATTGAGAAGTAAAAATGTCACTTCAAGCTGAATGAATTGATTACTGTGTAACAGTAGTTTAAAGAAAATAGGGACATATTTTGTTTTGCCTGTCATATGAAGTGTTTTTTCCTTCTCTACACTTTTGTTTTGGCTGTGCACTTTTATCCCTTTTTTTAGATTTAGTTTGAGAGGGGAACACTTTACTATGTCATGGTGTTGTAGATTATCATGTACTATGTAATAATTACTTTAAATTTGTAGTTACTTAACAACATGAAGAATTTGAATGTTAAAAATTAAACTCTTCAAATGTAATGCATGTCTATAACTCTTGTTTTGTTTCCCCCATTTGTTCATGTAGCCTAACTTCTGGACAGAACCTGCTGAGGCTGTCAAGAGAGCATATAGTATAACTGATTCTACTATTTTAGACAAATCAGGTGAATTGGGTAGAGGAGGTTCAACTGCAGTTACAGCAATATTGATCAACTGTCAGAAGTTAGTAGTGGCCAATATTGGGGATTCCCGGGCTGTCTTGTGCAAGAATGGCCAGGCCAAACAACTATCAGTGGATCATGAACCAAGTGTAGAAAGTGAGGATATAAAAAACAGAGGTGGTTTTGTGTCAAACTTCCCAGGTATGACATTTTAAAATGTTGAATAGTTTTACCTTCATCTTATTTTAGTGTTGCACAATATCATCCCTTATCTGTGTTTAGTTTTACTTTTGTTCTCATTTGGTTCTTAAATGATTTTTTTTAGAGTAGGTATACTTTGACAACCACACTTGACACACACTCACTTTACAACCTTACGTGGCGTTGATGTGGCCAACATAAATGACGTGTAAAAAACATTCTAGCGTGGTACTGAGAGTATTTTTAGGATTTACCGGATTTTATCTAGAACGCTACCTAACATATTCCATCAAGGGTTAAGAAGTCTTGTGCTATAATGAAACACTCTTACAAACCTAATGAAACAATGTATACCTCTCTCTATGTTGTCTCTCACTGTCGAAACCCTAAAACTTCGCCAAAAATTTTGCACAAACTGCAACCATTGTCGATGGTCTTCCACTGTCGCTCGCCACTGTCGATGGTCTCGCACCGTCGTTCGTCACGACAACCACTGCCACACACGAAATCTCCCTTATGCAAATGGGTGCACTGGACTTTTATGACATTTCAAATTTTAAATTTAGATACTTAAAATTCAATTATACTCTTTCATAACAAAATATCTTAAATGTCCTTCAAAAAGAAAAGTCCCATTTTATCCTTGTTCACATATACATTTCAAGTTGACATTTGGTTGTATGTCAGGTGTTATTGTCAAAATAAAGTTTTCTTTTTTTTTTATGTCCTTGTAATTAAGGTTTGATATAAAATTCTTAGCTGTAGTCCTTAGAAAATCAATTTTCTCTTTTTTTTTTCTCTTTCATTTATAAAGATGTGCAAGATGTGGTTATCTTTTTACAAAATGTTGTGTCTTATTTGTTTTTTTTTTCAGTGAGTATCACTTAAAGACATTTTTATTAATAAAGATTTTCATAAATAAGAAATCTAAATGAAGCAATTTTTTTGACGGAATAAGACTGAATATTCCTATATTTGCATGCAATAAAAGCATTTGACTTATATGTTGTTACATTCCTATCTTTATTATGCCATATTTTAAAAGTTTAAAAAACGGTTGGTATCGTTATTTATTTTGAAGTTATTAATAATGAAATTTGGAACAATAATAATATAAGACAAATTTTAAAAGGAATTGTTGAATGCTGAACGCTAATATGGTTCATTATGAATATTTTTTTTCAATATTCAACTAAATAATAACTTTTGTTAAGACTTCTAATGTAGTTAATCACTTTTATTAATATTTCTATCTGTTAAACCCATTAATATTTACTTTTTTATTGAGTAAGATTTCTTGAAAATACCTAAATTAGAAAAGAAAATCAGTAAATAAGGCTTGTAACTCATAATTTTTTTAATTTTCAGTAAATTTCATCCATTAAGAATAGAACGTATCCAAAAGATTAAAGTTATCTTATTACAAAAACGTTCCTCACGAGAGGATTTGTTTAATTTTAGTAATATTAAAGGTTGTCTTCCTATTATAGAAAAAGTTCCTCATCACAAGATAGATCACAAGATAGATTGAATTGTTAGGAATCCTATAATGAGTTGAAAGTCTGATATATAGGACTTAAGGTTTGTGTTACGGTTTATGAGTTGAAAGTCTCGTATATAAGACTTAAGTTTTTGGGTTATGGTTTGTGTTATAGTTTTGGGTTGAATGTGGTTTATGATATCTTGTATGGTAATAATGAGTTGAAAGTCTCATAAAAAAGAAAACTGCAAATACAAAATGTTATGGTTTTTAGTGTTAAGGTTTAATGTTATGATTTTTAGTGCTAAGATTTTTAGGTTGAAGGTTAATTCAGTGCTAAGGATTCTGGTTTTCTGATTCAATCAGGGGACGTTCCACGAGTTGATGGTCAGTTGGCAGTGTCAAGGGCATTCGGTGACAAAAGCCTGAAGATACACTTGAGCTCAGAACCACATGTGATTGTGGAAATGATAGGTGATGATGCAGAGTTTGTTATCTTAGCCAGTGATGGCTTATGGAAGGTAATATTCAATAAACAAGATATTGAAGAACGAATGTGTCTTTTGTTTTTCTATTATGCACTAATCATATTGATTATAATTATTGAAGGTAATGACAAATCAAGAAGCAGTTGAAGCAATTAGAGATGTTAAGGATGCTCGGTCTGCGGCAAAGATCCTCACTGAAGAAGCACTTAGCAGGAAAAGCTCAGATGATATCTCTTGTGTTGTTGTGAAATTTCAGTGATCACATAACTCAAATAGTACAACTTGAAAGTGTAGCATATGCTTTGTAGTGTATATGATAAATGGTGATATACCCTTGTGGTGTTCTTTATGTCAAGGCATCAGTGTGTGATATTTTATCTGTTTTCATACAAATCACCCTTTTCAGAACATGTTGTTTGATGTACCAATCTGAAAAAATATAGTTTTGGATTATGTTGACCAAATAATTGGTATGAATGAAATGTAGTTTGGGCAATCTCTATCATCTTGAACAATGCCTTTTGGAAACTTCACTTGTAGCCATTTTGTTGGTTCATCCATTTGGGCTTATTAAACATATTCATAAACTAAAATGAAAATCTAGGGAATTAAAAATATCGAAAATTTCAATGAAATAATTTCGCAATGCATGAACAAATTTTAACTTATGATTTTTTTTTTAAATTAAAGAAAATTGAAAAAGTTTCTTAATAAATGTGGTTTTTTAAATTTTTTTAACTTATATAAGTTTAATTATTATAAAAAATGTATTATTTTTAATTTTATGTATGCGTCTAATTAACTTTTCATCTGAAAGTGGTTTTATCCAACTCATTGATCATTAAATTCTTTCTTTGTATACATTTTATTGTGAGCGGAAGTGAAATATAGAAGCAAAATATGATAGCTTAGACAAGCTCTACTCTTTAGACAGAAATGCAATTATTGCTACTTACTAACTAAAAGTTAGATTAAAGAGAATGGTTTATAATTCATATTTTTTTTTTCATTAATTTCTTCATTGTGTAAGTTTATTTTGAATTTATACTTATAGAAATATATTCATATATTTACTATGTTTTTTTTTTAAATTTTGGGTCTGGATTTGTCCAGTAAAAAGTCTCAACTCATTATATATATTTTGACAGTGAAGATTTGTACTTCAGAGAATTAAAATGAAAATCTCACGAGAATCCATTTCTCACAACATATATAACAGGATTAATCGACATCAAATGTCCTCATTTTTACTTACACTGTTTAATAACTTCATATAAAGTTATCCAACTTAACTATTAAATTATTGATGTTATCTAAGTCAGACATATATCACTTTTTTTTAAGCATTTGATGATATATTATTTCTCAGTAGACATTTATTTAGATTTCGAATAACATATACGTATACTAAAATAAAGTTGGAATAGAGTCTTGATTACTTTTTATTTGCATGAAATTTTATAAACTTAATTTACTTTATAACAGAATTTAGTTCATAGTTAGAAAGTAATTATTGTTTAAAAATGATAAAAAAGAGAAAATAATTATAGTACAAACGTTGGTGGGAATTTGGACAACACTATACATGTTGTAGTAGAAACTTTGTTTTTTTAATAAACTAAACATGACTGTTAGTCTAACTCAGTTTCATTTAAGACGGATTGTGATATTATATTATATTATGAATTAAGTTTAGCTTTAACATAATATTTAATTGATCTGCGATACCTAGGATTAACATTTTCAAAAGCTTAATTTGTATAACCGCACATTCTTTCAAAACTAAAATAAGTAACATCTTTTAAAGATCGAATCATCGTCGAATATCTATTTTCTTTGTGTTTGGTCCCTTTTCTGTCACTAATTCATTTTATGACTTCCTCAATAGTAAGCAGAGGTTAAAATTTTTATCGATATACATCTGAGAAAATGGAAATAAAATACATCTCCTACTAAACCCAAAATAGACTTTTTAAATATAAAATGTTTCTTTTCGAGGAATTAGTTTAAGTTAATTAGCATATATAGCATGAAAGAAAAATTAAAATAAGAAGAAAGAATCCAAATACAGAGGTGAGAGTTTTTTATTTTAATCCAATGGAAGATAAGATCTCACCATGCAATGGTGCTTCAATAGGACAACAATGGTAAGGAAAACAGAAACGAAAGGCACTATCTAAATAATTAAGAAAAACATAGAGCTTGCATTGCATAGCACACAAGCTTTGGATGTAGGAAGTTTTGTTCAGTTTGGTTCTTGATCATGTGAACAAACAAAGTGGTCTTTATTATATGACTTGGCTTGTAAGAAACCAGAGAGGGTGACAGAAGAGAGAGAGCTTGGTGAACATTTTTGCTTCATCTGATGTTGAAAGACTTGTACCCAGAACTCCCTGGCAGGTTCATCTGAATTCTCCCCCTCTCATCAGCAAGCCTGCACTGTGTTGTTTCCTTAGGGTGGTGATGCCCTTTGCTCCCCTCGCTGCCACCTTCAGGGTTGCTTTTCCGGCGCCGCTCGTTGTGTCCGGCCAGCCGCCTCCGGCAGCTTCTCTTCGACTCATCAAACTCCCCCAGGTCATGGAACCTGCACACACTCATCGTAGGAAGAAAAGCTTCAAGTTTTACTATTTCACACTTCTCTGAAGAAAAACTAACAAAAGGAAAGAGTGTTTCTGTTGCATTCATAGATCATATTTCCTTATTCCCTTGCCATAAATTGTTTAGGAGCATCCAAAATTTTATAGACATTGATCAAGGCTTGTTTTTTACTTGTGAATAGTCCCTTAAAGGTTTTAAATTGCAGCTAGTCATAATTTTTTGCCGATCATTGACATTTTGAAAATTTTTGGACAAATGTGATCGATCCAGCCACAATTGATGTAGTTGAAATCAGGGTTGCAAACCATATTTCAAAGCCTTGATGGTGCCAGTGCTAATGATTCCTTTGGTACAAAAAGTATAATTGTTAGCTTCAAAGGAACATGAACTAAAATGCTATAGACAGATAGAAGTTTTGTCTAAAGAGAAAATGCTGAAGATGAATGAAGAAACCTGCTACATTGCTGGCAAAACCTCTGCCTCAGCCCTGCAACCACAACAACAGGTGCTTTGGAGTGAAACTCACAGACCTTATGGGCGATGGTACCTTTTTGCATCAGTCAAATCAGCACCACACCTCTCTGCTTGACAAGAAGGTGGAGAAACCCCTCCACCACCCCCACTTGACCCTCTTCTCCCGGCACCACTATTGCTACCAAAGCCTCTCTTTTTCTCTTCTTCTGTGAGACTAGCACCACTTTCATCCTCCTCTTCCACTTCATTTTCCACTTCCTCTTCCACATTCTTTCTCACCCTCTCAACCAGTGATCTCTTCCTCTCCACAGTCCTGGCCTCCATTTGCAAAAGGGTGGTGAATGGTGAATGGTGAGGGTGACAATGATGAAGGAGGACGTAAGGTTGTTGCTGAGGCAGAACTTTTTGGAGCAATGAAGTGAAAGAGGGAGTTTATAGGAAGCAGAAAGGCAGAAAAGAAGTGTGTGGACCACAGGCTCCATTTTGTTAATTGTGTGCTTGTGTAAGCATAAAGGTAGAGGAATAGTGCACAGAGGAGGGTGTTGGAAATGTTTTGTCTTTAATGATAAGCTAATAGAGAAAAAGGTTAAATTCCAGTTGTTGCAGGGAAGTGAGAGAACTACTGGGAAGTTGATATTCATTTTTTAATGAATGTGGTGTTGAAAGTGATAGTGCTCATGGCGCGTCCATCACAAACGCATAACCATTGGTACTCAAGGAATTACAAATTGGAAGGAGAGGATTTTGCTTTTGTTTGTTCTTGTTACTTTCTTCTTGTTCTGATTTCTGATACCATGCTCATCAAGGACCCATATCACATGCCTGCCCAACCCCTTCCTTACATTCTTTTGCAACTATAAAATAAATAAGAATTTAATTAAAATATATATTATTAAATATCCAAGTCAGTGAAATTCTCAAAAATAAAAAAAGTTAAACAATATAAGAAAAATAATTCATATAAATTTAATGTTTAAAGTTTTGGATTGAAAATAGTATAATTCTCATATATATATATATATATATATATATATATATATATA
>Ga0123340_1007856_pt1 | contig 10156 bp, 10 predicted proteins | sample SirMexnodulemix_FD_89961 | JGI IMG/M metagenome (GOLD analysis project Ga0123340, IMG submission 89961) | Root nodule microbial communities of legume samples collected from Mexico - Siratro Mexico nodule mix | ecosystem: Host-associated > Plants > Roots > Nodule | place: Mexico: Nepantla...
ATTATTTAAAATTAAAAGAAAAAAGGTAAAAATATAAAAAATATTTGAAAATTATTTTTAAAAATCAAAATAATTTTTATTTGCTTGTTAAATTATTTTTATATAATAATTCTTTTTAATATAAAACACTTTTTTCACAATAAATTATTTTTTAATAAAATTAATATGATTTCAATATTGTAGTATATTGTAGTTGAATATTTTTCACGTCATTTATCTTCCCTAATGCTCAAATATTCTTTGATAGAGTAACGCTGCAACAGTTTTTTCTTTTAATATTTTACTGTAGCTTTATCTCTTATTTTATTCACGTCAATGGTGCCTAAATAATTTACAGCAGCCAGAAAATCTGCACTTATGTTGGATAAAACGAAAACCCTGACTTGCTCCATGGTTTACGAAAATTATTTTAATTTGCACAAACCAATTTCAGCATTTCTTTCTTTGCTCAATTCACGCTGCAGCCGACACGAGTCATATTTTGGATTTTTTGTTTTAAAATCAATCATTTAAATTTAAACCACATAAATTACAGCTTGATCAAAATTACTTCTGTATTTTAATTTATTCACGCTGGATTTAGATCTTTAATTTACTGTGCGTCAAACGTTACCATGTCTAGTCAATATTATGTAATTTACTTTCTTGAGATAACTTTAACAATATAAAATAGAAATAAATTTACAGTTGATCTTGTACTGCAGAAACATATTTACTTATAATTAATGCCAACTAGGTTATCTTTTTTGGTACTTCCTTTTAGTTAGTCCAGTAATTATTCGGTCGTCCACTTCCTTGTTTTTGGATGTCAGTTTCGAATAAGATTCTTATAAAGAGTTTTGAAATCTGACTCTCGTTACCTTTTGACATTGGCCTCTTATTTATAAGTTTGCATTTGAACCTTCTCTAATGGCTCAAGGCTTAATTATTAATGTTCTCTTATTACCCACTTAATCAGCTTTAGGTTGAGATTAGCCCTCCTGTCAAAATTAACAGCTTAATTATTAATGTTTCTTGATTACCCACTTAATCAGCTTTGGGTTGAGATTAGCCCGCCTGTCAAAATTAACAGCTTCGGCTAATCTCTGGCTACATATCACTAGTCCGAATGCATATTTCTGGAAGACTTATCCATAGTAATCGGCAATTAGCGTGATCAACATAGTAGTAGAGTTGTCGGTCAAACACAAGAATATTACATTACGCTCCCAAGTCCGCGAGGAACATTAAGGTTCCGAAGGGGACTTATTCCGAATTGGTATTATATGTAGCTCTTGGTTCTTCTTACTAGGTGGAAGACCTATATCGATTGATACAGTGTCGACCGCCTTAATTTCGTGGTGAGTATTTTGGAAGGAAAATGCTGACAATTGAAAGTTGCCTCGTTTGGTGTGCTGATGTGAAAGGTCGCGAGATTTGGACCTTTGCTCCAATCACGATCGAACGGTGGTAGTTGTTTTGAGCCTTGTTTGGTCGTCCCTACAAATAGCTGAGCAAATGGGGCCTTCATTCGCGTCGTTTTCACCTTCTAGAGTAATTGGTTTGCTTACATTTCAGCAAAGGCTTGTTCTCTTCCTCCATAAGGTAAATAATGGCTTACTCCGTATCCGATACGTTTTCGGCCTGGGTCTTCTGGTGGATCAATCTCACTGACCAAGCAGGCCGACTTAATGGAAAAAGAGGTCAGTTCTATTAGTGGCTCTTTAAATAGTGAATTGTTTAATAAGTCAGATAGTGAGTCAGTTAAGGTCAAATATGATATTAGGATCGTAGAGTCGTCTCCTGTAAATAGTAACGTAGGTAAGGGTGTCAGCAAAGCCGCCCCTCACGAAGACGATTGGGTTGATCCAGATGCTAGGAGATCTATATCTAGGTCTAGGACATCATCCTCCTTGAGACTCCTTGTAGATGGTGTAGATATATTAGAGATGTCGGTCCCTGACCATGCATTTTCGCTTTGGCGGTGCTCGTCAACCGACCTTATATTCCACAGCCAGGGATCTTCTAATGTAGACTTCTTTTTCATGTATTCACAAGTGGTGCAACATGCGTGTGTCCGACTTCCGTTGGACGAGTTTACAATGAATGTACCTCCTTCGCAACTCCACCCGAACAGTTGGGCCTACCTTAGGGCGTTTTAGTTACTGTGTTCGGCTTTCGGCTTGAAGGTTACTCCGACTATTTTTCTGCACCACTATTATACTCGGTTGGGGAAGATAGTGCGGTGGCTTTGGTTACTGAGTCAACGCAAAAACCATTTACTTGACCCACACACTTCATCATACAAAGATTTTAAAGACGGGTTCTTTAGTGATAGTTTTCCCAAGTTTCCTCTTTATTGGACTAAAGAGCGTACCTGATACGGACTTTGGCCACAGTCAGAGATGACAGAGGAGGGCCTTGTGGCTTTGGCGTTCCTTGACCAACTTCCTCGTTGAATTCCACCCAAAGACTCCTCGGCACCTTCTTGTTGAGCGATCAAAGTATTGATATTCTCTGTATGTTTTCCAGTTTGTTGACTTATATTTCTCATTGACTGGCTGATTTTTGTTTTTTCTTGGTGCAGAGATCATCATCGATATGGGTCCACCTGGGAACAACAAAGTCTTTAGAGATATTCTTAAAAAGAGGCAGTCGGTGGCGATCGACAACAGAAAGGGTGTCGAACCAACATCGGCGGCTAATAAAGGGAAAGGTGTAGCCATCCCGATCTAAATCCCAGTAAAAGAGGTGACGCCTATGACGATTGCTATCCCATTGGAGCAAAGACCACCCTCTAGGTCCACTCATTGTCGCAAGAAATCAAAAGGTCATAAGTTCTCGAAGCGGCATTCCAACCGCTCCTCTACACAATGCTCCCCAAAACGACTTCAACCATCGACAACTGTAGATTGTTCTTCAGCGATGGATTTTTTAAATCGCCGCATAATGATCTTCTACTGAGTCATGCTTGACCTGAGTGATTATGAGAAAGAGCCCTATGTGTCTTCGTCTTCACACGAGAAGCCCAACAATGCCTTTTTAGAGCTTTGACAACTCAACTGATGGAGTCAGCTTCGGCTTTAGTGTTTGAGAATTTGGTTTTATTAGATCAGTCTGACAAATCGAAGGCCGAGGCGGCTCACTGGCCGGAGCAGTGCATCATGGTGAAGCAAAAAGAGAGAGATGTTTTCCCACCTAACTGGTACGCAATCTGAATTGAGCAATATGGATAAAAGGGTGTTAGGCTTGATGGAGGACCTAAACGCAGAGAAGAAAAGGCATGGTGAGGTCGAGAAGGAGCTTGAAGATTGTCACGACTATGTTATCAGGCAACACGACCTCGGTTTCGCTAAGGTGTTGGAACCTAGTTACCTACATTTAACACATTCCATTGAATGAAGGTAAGTTTGATGCCCGAAAGTAGTTCTACAAAAGTGAGTTGTTGGCGGTTGAAGACGTCGCCGAGGAAGACGAGGCCGAAGCGGGGGCAAACGTGGAGGGGGGAAGGGAGAAGACCCCGGGTGTTGATGTGGTTGGCATTACCTCCAACTGATTGGACTGGAGTGATGTTATTTTTTTGTCTACAAGGGACTCATATAGTTGTTATTGTGATCCCCATGTTTTGTGTATCTAGGTGGTTTCATATGCCAGTTAATGTTTTGTGAACAATTTTTAGTCGTATATATCATGGTCATTTCGAAAATTTACTTGTTTATGCGTTCGACTATTGCTTAATTCCCTAATTGCTTTATGTGTTCGCGATTTTGCTTTTCGAAACTGACGAGTGCTCGCTTACTCACTAGTCAACGTCATGTCGATCGGGCATTAGATCATACGTTTCAACACTTTTTGGTTTTTGTTTATTTTTACTAAGTTAATTCCATGCTTCCGATATTAATTGTTGGACGTCTAGTAGTCGGTCTTTTGGACAAAAGCTCGATGCTTACGCTTGTTAGTGATTGCAAGGTATGCTTGTAAGTATGCATTGGGCTGCTCGGGAGGGATTCATGTGTTTATGAAGGCTTCCTTCCCCGAGCAGTTATGTTTTAACAAAACGTACACAGTAGGGATTCACACAGGTGTGAAAACTTCCTTCACTGACTTTAATTGATATGTGCCTCATTAAAACCTCTGCGACCAAATCCCTCCTTAGAAAAAAAATGTCGTCGGTAGGAAAGGGTACACTAATTACATACGGTTTTTAACTAAAGTAAAATTTTAAGTGCACAATTTTCCACGTCCGGGGATAGGCTGGTCATCTAGGTATTCCAGGTAGAAAGAACTGTTTTACATAACTTCTCGCATTCTAAGTTGTCCTTCCTAATTAGAAGAGAACTTGTTGTCACCTGCCTCCTTTCTCGCTTCTCCTCACATCTACCATACCTGATCATTCTGACATATTATTCTCGGTCTTACCTTATCATTGTAGCGTCGCATTGGACGTTGTTTTCAATCTCTACTTGCCCATTGGTTTGCAGGTGTTCTACCGAGCTTGTAACACAATGGATGCCAAGTTCTTTCAGAAAATCTTTAAATTTTCATTCGATAAACTGTCGACCGTTATCAATTATCATGGTATGGGAGATGCCAAACTGGCATACTATGCTCTTCCATATGAACCCCTGCACTTGCGCCACCGTGATCTTGGCCAAGGGTTCTGCTTCGATCCACTTCGTGAAGTAATCAACCGCGACAAGCAAGAATTTTTTTTGGCTTGGGGCTTGTGGGAATGGGTCAACAATAGCCATCCCCCACTTAGTGATTGGCCAAAGGGCATAAACAGATTGCAACTTAGTGGGAGGTTGATGGATAAGCAGGTCGTGCTCCTGATAGCTTTTGCATTTCTTCACAAATTGGCTACAATCTTGCTACATCGTCAGCCAGTAATATCTCGCTCGAAGCACTCTGGTCACTAGAGTTGTGTCCAAAGTGCATTCAGCATTTCCCTTTGTACAATTCATTCAAAACATACTCGACCTGATTGTTATCCACGCATCTGAGGAGAGGGCTCAAGAAGCCTCTCTTGTAGAAGTTGTCGGCGACGAGTACGAAGTGCATTGCCTTCTTGGCGAGATCCTTATCGTGTGCCTTATGGTCTCCCTTGGTGACTGACATTAAATAACTCATGATAGGCTCCCTCCAATCGATCCAGACCGTTTTGGCACATAGGCACTCTTCTGTTGACACACTTGGAGCGACAAGGATTAGCTGGACAATTGTGTCATGTTTTCCTTTTTCCTTTTCCGACCACCAAATTTGACAACATATCGGCCCAAGAGTTATTTTGCTTGAAGGTGTGTTCAATTTTTACGTGGCTGAAGGCCTCAATTAGGCCGGTGACACTGGCATAATATTTTAACACTAAAGGGTCTTTGACTTGGAACTGTTCCTTCATCTGCCCAACCTTGATTGGCAGCGGAGACATTTCACGCCCATATCTTAGGCCAAGCACAGTCTTGCCATCAGAGCTTCGTATTCTACCTGGTTGTTGGACGTCTTGAAGTTGAAGTGTAGAGATTGCTCTATCCTTACTCCATGGGGGCTTTCTAAGACAACTTCGGCGTCGCTTCCTTTGACGTTCAACGCATCGTCTACGAACATGGTCCATTCGTCTTGATGGGGGATGGGTGTGTTTTGCAGCTCACAGGAAAAATCTGCTAAGCATTCTACCTTTATGGGCCCACTTGGCTCGAATTGGAGCCAATACTCAGATAGTTCTACGGACCAAGCTATCATATGACTAGCAAGTTTATGTTTTTGAAGAACCTTTCCGATAAGGTAGTCAATTTTTACGATTATCCGGTCACTCTGAAAGTACGGCCGGAGTCGCCTGGCTGCGTATAGAAATGCTAGGGCGACCTTTTTGATGACTTGGTACCTTATTTCCGCACCTTGGAGTGGGCGGTCGGTGAAGTAGATTAGTTGTTGTTGTTCTTGCACTACTCCAACACTGATGGTTTCATCTGAAACGAACAAGTAGAGTAATAGTGTACTACCCAATTTGGGTTTCTCAATAATCGTGGTCATGGATACGACCATTTTGATATTGGTAAAGGCTTTCTCGCACCGTGAGTCCCATTTGAAATTGTTAGCTTTCTGCAACAGTTTAAAGATAGGCCAAATTTTGTGTTACATAAATAAGTGTAAAGAAGGAATATGAAAAACAAATATAATAAAAGTCATTATTAGGGAGTTAGTAGAGGTAAAGTGGGGTTATACTTAAAAATAAAGGGTTGGAAAGAGAGAAAGGGGAAAAGAATTGGATAGTGAAATGAATAGGGAGAGTTTGACCTCTCGAAAGCCAGGAAAAAAGATTTTGTTATTGCTTTATTGTTATGTTCAGATCTGTTCCTCTTTGCTTCGTGGTTATTTCCAATTATCAACTCAAATACATTCTGAAATATTATTCAATTAGTCCCTTATCTACAGTTTTGTTGTTATTATTATCAGATACCTTCACAATTGGTATCAAATACTCAATCTGAGTTTCAAACATGTGAATGTTTACCACACGTAGCTCAGGAGCAATGGAGAAACGTTGTCGAAGGGTTAGAGAAACAAATGATGGACCACGGTCAGATGTTAGAGAAGATATTGAAGAGGCTCAACGATATGACGATGCATTCACCACGACATGATCACACTACAGAGCCACATCAGGAGGAGGATGACACTGTTTCTCAAATCGCGGATCCCGGTGGATGAGGACAGAATCACGGAAACTTGCGCTACAGGGGCGACAGGGGACGCAAATTAGAGGTCCCAACATTTGATGGAGCAGATCCAAACAGGTGGTTAGTGAGAATGGACCGTTTCTTTCGGGTGTCAAACATTCCGAAAGGGGAGCAGCTCGATTATGCGGTGCTAGGATTAGTGGGAAAGCTTCTTACATGGTTCGAGTGGTGGGAGGCTCAATCGACATTTCACACTTCGTTCCGTTTCAAGCAGGACTTGCTGAAACGTTTCGAACCAGGAGCGGCATCATATCCCTTAGCGCCACTATTGCAAGTGAAGTAGACAGATCATGGACTATCGGCGTGATTTTGAGCTCGCGGCCAAATCACACAGAAATTTGGGTGGAGAGACTTTACTATGTATGTTCCATGAAAGGTTGAAACCAACGATTAAGTCGGAACTAGATGTGGTAGAGTTCGAATCCTTACAAGCATTGATGGATTGTGCAATGGTTGTCGAAATGAGAAACTTAGCTTGGCAAGAGAAAGGTGGAAGCCACTGGGGAAAACGATATGAAGCAAACCCTAAGTCTAGTGAGGGTTTCAATAGTGGTACGAATTGTGTTCGGCCCAATAATTTTAATTCTTATTTTGAACGTTCTCCACCACCAGAACCCAAGGAGAACCAAGTCACTCATATCACAACGTCTAGCTCATTGGGCGCAAAGCATAATTCTCGTTCGATCTTGTTGCAACCGGAATCACAATAGTGACGACGATCTGAAAAAATTAATTAATTTTAAAACAATGGAGTCGCCACCATAGTTTTTATGGAAAACTATGAAAAAACTGAAAAAGGATAAAGCAAGTCTGTGAAAACCGGTGTTCGGGTTCGGGAGTCGGTTACGTGTGGAGAAGGTATCAGGACCCTCACAACGTCCGTCATAAGACAGTACATTTAATTAAATGAGTAAAAACGAGTGTTGTTCTAAAACTGTTTATTTTCCCCGAAAGACAAATAAAAACAAACAAAATATTTTTTTATTTTTGAAAAGGGCCCGACAAGGTTTGACTTTACTCCTACGTATCTTTATCAGCGACGAAGAATCAGGGTTACATAGTTCTTTGTTTTGAAAATGATTTGTTTGAAATGTTTGATATTTTTTATTTTTTGAAAGTTTAATATTTTTTTTATTTTTGAAAATTTGGTATTTTTTTTATATTTTTGGAACATTTAGCTTTTTTGGAAGTTAAACTTCATTTGGATATTGCTTGACGCGAATGGCCTTTTGATATTCCAAATCAAATTAAAATCTTTCAAATTAAATCTCATATAACGCGAACGGTTATTTAAGAATTTAATCGAAAATTTATTAAAAATAAAATATTTTAAAACATACAGGGTATCTTTGGAATTGGAATAAATTTGTGTGTGCAGGTTGTAACTTGGATGGTATGAGACAAGGATGCGACGAGTGTACCATCAATCCGCACAAAAATGCCAGGGTGTGGCTTGCGCGTGGTTTAGGCTAGTCTACAAATGGTTTGGTGGATGAAAAAGTTGTGACGGGGCAACTTTAAGGCCAAATTTGGATGGTTAAATGGCTATATAAATGAGCAAACTTGGTATCAAATTAAATGTGAGCTTAAGGGCTTTCCATTGGTTACCTATACATCCCTATAACTTCAAGGATTGGGAGAACGAATTTCCCAAAGTTGGTGTGTTTGATGAATCTGAATTTTTAACGGTCAAAATTTGATCTTCTAAAATCAGTTTCGGACCCCAACTTTGGGGTCAAAATTGATGGTTCAAATGGCATCATAAATACACCTACGGCATACCACTGGAAAGATATTGAATAGATCTTTCTAACAAGCACAAATACAGCCCTTGGAGGTTCTTAAATTGAGAGAAAACTCCCTCGAAAGTTAGGCACATGAAAATTGAAATCTACCCTATAACTTAATTTCTGGGAAGAACCCAGAAACAAGTTTGGGGACAGGTTTTTTAAGCTAAATTCGAAGGCTCAAATGGTAACATAAATACACCTATTATAGACCACTAAAAAGCTTGTAAAACGAACTTTCCAAATATTACTCACACACCGTCTAAAGGTTCAAGGATAGGGAGAACGAATTCTACAAAGTTGGCTAGTTGGCTGTCTCTCATGACTTACTTTCTGGGAAGCCCAAAAACAAGTTTGGGGCACTAATTTCGGGGTGATTTTGGGTGACCAAATGATCTCATAAATGCACCCACCCTAGACCAATGGAAAGAGGGTAAAAAGAGTTTTCTAATGATAGTTCATACACCTCCTAAAGCTTCAAGACCAGGGAGAACGAACCTTCCAAATTCACCCAAGACAAGGTTTATGATTTTATGTGGTGTCCAGAAAATATTCTAAGTTACCCATGCTAGACCCACATCTTGACATTCATTTTTTAGGGATCTAGAGGTTTTATAAATTGGGTTGTGGCATACCACTGGAAAGAGGGTAAACCCAGATTTCCAATGTAACCCCCAGCTTCTCGTAAAGGTTCCTAGATCTCCTGAAATCTGCTCTCAAGGTTGGCTACTCAAGGAGGAGAGAGTTCACCAGACTGTTTTCTCGACGAGTCTCCGGTGACGGAGAAACGCTGCGCCATGGGGTGGCAAACATTCCTCTCCTCCTCCTCGTCTCAATGGAGGTGGAATGGAAGAGAGTAAAGGTCTGTGGTGGGAGAAAGTGAGCTCGCAAGGCTTAGGGTGGCTTGGGTGGTTTCTTGGTGGCTGTTTTGTGGAGGTTTCATGGTGGTTGTGGAGGTGCATGGGAGACACATAGTGGAGGTGCATGGTGGTGGTTTCATGGCAGTTTCTTTGGGCTTAGTATGGTGGTGTTGTTTTGGTTGTTGGTGGTGAAAGTTGGGGGCTATTTTGTAGAGATTTCATGGTGGTTGTGGAGGTGCATGGGAGACACATTATGGAGGTGCATGGTAGTGGTTTCATGGTAGTTTCTTTGGGCTTGGTATGGTGGGGCTGTTTTGGTTGTTGGTGGTGGAAGTTGGAGGCTGTTTTGTGGAGGTTTCATGGTGGTTGTGGAGGTGCTTGGGAGACCTATGAAGCTCGGACACGGCAGTTGATGGCTGCTTCCCCGCCTCCGACGCGGTGTCGACACGGACACGCAACGGAAGCGTGTACGACATCGCGTTGGACTCAACTTCTTGGGCCGGACACAGCCTTGTTACCGAACACGCATCAAGGATACGACAGTGGGATGGAGAAGCGGAGAAGACTAAAAGACGCACCGTGAAGAATGCATCTTTGAAGAGATAACCGAAAAGAAAGAAGAAGAAAGAAGGAGCATCTGAATATAGAGGGAGAACTTGAAAAGAAAGAAGCAAAAAAAAAGAATGAGAGGCTGAAGAAGAAAGAAGAAGGGGTGGTGGTTAAAGAAAAAAGAAGGGGCGGGACAGTAACCCTAATTTTTCAAATTTTTTAATTATTTTTATTTATAATTAAA
>Ga0123340_1007869_pt1 | contig 10149 bp, 4 predicted proteins | sample SirMexnodulemix_FD_89961 | JGI IMG/M metagenome (GOLD analysis project Ga0123340, IMG submission 89961) | Root nodule microbial communities of legume samples collected from Mexico - Siratro Mexico nodule mix | ecosystem: Host-associated > Plants > Roots > Nodule | place: Mexico: Nepantla...
TAATATAAGTGTACTAAAATAAAATAAAATGAAGAGTGTGACGTTGTATAAATCTTAAAAAGTCTACTAAATTTATTGTTAATATTTAAGTGATTGTGACCATGTAGACTTATGTTGAATTTGTTTGGTCTTCATCTTAGGTAAACTAATTAAATAGTTTTAATTTCAATCATTTACTTGGATGAACCTTTATTAGGTATCTTGTCTTTAAACTATTTATTCTTTAAACATTATATTTACATATAAAGAGTCAAAGTATTTTAAACGATACTTTTTAACAATTAGATTTAATTTATAAAAAATATTGATAAATCTTAACTAATAATTCTAGAGAGTCAAAATAATATATTTAAATTAAAAACAATTTTAATATCTAAATTTAATATAAACTGTTAGAGTTCATTATTTTAGTTTTTTTATTTTTTTTCTGTCAATTAAGTTAATGAACACAAATTCTATGCAGTTTGTGGTATATGCTTTATATCATTATATTAAAAGCTAGTGTAAAATACTGATATTGATAGATCATGAGGACAGTGCAATGTAAAACACAAATGTAGGCAAAAGAAATTGTTTGGGGAAGAAGACTGCAAGAGATGTGACAATTTTGATGTGAATGAACCCTGCTTGGGTCAGATTTAAAATGGTTTTATTGTGTTTTAGAACCTGTCTCAAAGTTCGATATGGTGAAGGTAAGAAATAGTCAAGCAAAAGTTAAGATACGTAAGTCTCGTAATGTTGATATTCAAATAGCTATTATGAACTAGCATCACCTTGTGTTCAAGAAACAGTTAAGTAAAGTAAACCTTTTATATGATAGAAAATATTTTGGGATGACGACTTGTGAGCAACCTTTAAAATGATTAAGAACTAAAATGGATAATCAAAAGAAAAAGAATGTAACCAAAAAATATGAACAAAATGAAAAACAATTAAGTTAGGAACTAACTTATAATCAGTAATCATAATCATAACAGTAGTCTTATAATAAAATCAGATGCAGGTGTAGCATTAGACACAAGCTCAAAAACATCATTAATTTTCTTAACTGAAACCTTCAGTGTCAACTGCAAAACAACGACAACAACCTTCCAATCACAACGAACATTCCAATCACTTCTAGGATGTCATAGAATACAAGCCTCTAATGATCATTTCCTGAAGAAATTTTTTTGCCTTCTGAATCTCATTCTTTTCATAGAGTGCACAAATCATTACTTTAAAAGTTTCAGCATGGGGCATGCAACCATTGTCTTTCATCATAGACCACAAGTTCAATGCCTCATCAAGCAAATCCCTTTTACATAAATCATTGATCATAACAGTATAAGTGTGTACACTAACACGGTAGCCTTTAGTCAAAAAATCTTGAAAGATCTCCTGAGCATCGTTGAACCTATTTACTTTCCACAACCCATTCATAAGTGATGTGTAAGCGTGCTCATCCGGCACAATTCCCTTCTCTCTCATCTTCCTAACTAATCCAATTGCCATGTCTACATAACCTTCTTTGCATAAAGCCACCACTAAAGAAGTGTAAGTCATTCCATCTGCACGTTCATTCCTATCATGTATCTCATCAATCAAAGCCAAAATACAAGAGATTTTCCCATCTTTCCATAAACCATCAATAATTTTGTTGTATTTGTAAATTACCACTTTTAACTTTGATTCACGGATTATGTATACTCCATGTTCCTCTGCTAGAAACTTCTGATAAATGTTGAATGCCACCTTGTCATAAAAGTTGCATGCTTCCTTGAATTGACGCTTACGATGCAGATCTATGATGAGTCTACTTAAGATTATGACATCAGGTTCATAACCGAGTTTGAGAATTTTGGAAAAAACAGAGAAAGCGAGGGTAATTTGAGATAATTGGCAGAAAGAATTGATGAAAATGCGAAAAATAACAATGTCACCGTGAATCCCTTTGAGCTCCATTTGCTTAAAAAGAAAAGTAATAGTGCTTCATCCTCTTCATCCTCTCAAGGGATCCCAAAATCTTTCGAAATTGGAATAGGGGTGGAAGAGGGCGCATTTCAAGCATGCGATTGAATTGAAAGACAGCGTGCTGAACCTCATCCTCAACTACTGGAATCTGAAAGTGAGAGTGAAAGAGGGAATTAGGGTTTCTAAGAGAACGACGAAAATTGGAGATGGGAGAAGAAAGACAAAACTTCAAACTTCTGGACAGTGACATTGTTTGGAATGAGGATTTGGAACGGAACATGATATTAACTGCTAAGATACTAGATTCGAGGTTGTTATAACAAACCACGTAGCATCAACTGTTACAAAATTCAATTTCATTTCATATTATATTATTATTTATATACGGTATCATAATATATTTATAATAATTTAAGAAGAATATAAATGTGATATAGTTACTGTTATGAAAAACAGAATCTGTATTTTAAAATTCCTTTAACTAGAACTAGCACAGAACCAGTGAAAATGTCATTCTAAATGTGATGATTTTGTTGTCCTAATTGGTAATCCCTTTTCACAATCTAAATTCTAAAATTTTGATTAAAAATTAACACATTATTATCATTGAACAACAAAATATGCATATAATTACATTTTAAATAGATATTAAAAATAAATCTTTTAACGGAAAACAAGCCCAATGAAATAGGAAGACGAGAAGCCCACCGTCTTTTAGAGTGTTTCTTCCTCCACCTCACTATTGACTTCCTAATTATACATTTTCATTTTAATCTCGAAAAAAAATAAAAATAAATTTTATTAAGGATAACAAGATTCAATTTTTTTTTATTACACAAACGAAAAAATTATAAATTATATATTACGGGTTATGCAAATTAGCAATATAATTTTTTTAAAATATATTACGGGTTATACAAATTATAATATATTTTAAAAAAAATTATTACAAACTGAAACTGTACAACTCAGTACTAATATATTTATAACTTTTTTGGATCTGGCCCATAAAAAAAGGGCCTGAGACAAACTAAGTCCTAAATTGGCACACTAAACAAGACAGTGTCTGCACTCCTTTGACCATATCACTACATAGATACCTTAATTTTGTTGTGTTGAACAAACCAGACACAGCGATGGGAACGGTTTGCTGCATCAACAAATTTGCTAGTTTGAGCTACGTCAGATCACGGCCCTTCTCTTCACTTCTTCCCTCTCACTCTTTTCCCTCCACAACTTCCACTAAGTTCAGCTTGGCCTCTTCTTTTTCTTCTTCTGCCACATTCTCTCTCACATGGGAAGATGTCATTGCCATATCTTCATCTCAAACTGACACACAAGACCGCTCTCGCTATCTCCAAGGCTTCTTCCACAAAGTTCAACTATGCAATCGTGGTCCTGTAAGCTCTTTGCATGTTCTCTTTGCTTCCTTGGAAAACACAAACAGTGAATGAGTGAAGCAAATTTCATATATAGAGACACCCAATTGCTTGTTTGTGCATCATACCCTCTCTTTTACCGTAAAGTTATCTTATTTTCGGTTTTTGAGTTATGGGTCTGGCTAATTTTAAGTTTGTGGGTGGGTGGGTGAGCCTTTGCGAATTTGGTTTGAGTGCTATTGATTTTACGATATTGTTTTTTAATGGAATTGATTTTGGACTGAAACGATTACGTTAGTACTAAAATTTAGTGTTTAGCTGTTTTAACTCAAAATCAATTGTGGACCGCACATGAGACCAAATATATGAAAAGTTATCTTAATTCATGATAGCGGATATTTAACGTGATTTTAGATGACTTAAAGTGAAACCGAGCATGCATTAGATTGTAGTATACACTTGTTTTTGTTTCTGTCAATTCAACTTCGTTGGTGCAATCGAGTTTAATCATAGTCTTTGTTGTTTTGACATGGAACTTGCTTATAGGAGAAACAATCTGAGTTCCTTCCGTTTGTCATCGAGGACCACGTTGTTGGATTCATTCACAACGGGTAAGTTTACTTCAATTCTATCTCTTTTTTTCCTTGTAATTCTCGTCTCTTGCATGGTTATTTGTGATTGTCTCATTGATTAACCTTGTTGGGTTCTGACTGATCCATGTAGTCGATGTGGGATAAGGCTTCTTGTTGCTGTTGTAGTTGTTCTGATTTATTTTCATGACATGAACTGCTGCTCCTGCACCTTAGCTAATGATGGTTGCAGGTTTATTGGTTAAACATGAACAAATTCAGATTTGTGGAGCATTTGAGGAGCTTTGGCGATGTATTTGTCTTCCCCAAAGGAAAATACATTGGAGGACCCAATGGTGACTTTGTTTCTTTGCATCCAATGCTGAAGACAGCTGAAGAAAGAACCAGTGCCGTTGGATATGTAGTAGAGCAGTTGGGAGAGGAGCGGATTCCAGGTATACGGAACGAGGTATAAAATGTGTAGAATGTTATATTTTGTCATTCCTCTGTGCCTTCCTAATGCCCAAGTTCCTATCCTATGTCTGTTGTCCATGTTTTTTACCAGCTTTACCCTGTGACATCATCCTTTGGTGCACCCATTTTCTTTTCATTAGAGCGTGCAGCAGCTCCTTATTTCGGCATAAAGGTACACCGAGATATTTCTTGGCACTTTATTTCAACACTTGTTTTCTGTACTTTTTGTAATTACTGCAATGCAAATGTTTGAAGCCATATATTCAGCAGCGTGTACACTGTGAATTCTGCTCTGGCCTTGTGTGCTATCATAGTTTACACTGTTATTTCTACTCTTCTAAGCATATTTAGCGCAATTGATCATTTTGGAAGAAACTTGATTTCTGGCCTATTATTCATTGCTAAATTGTAATGGAACATTGAACTTACTTTAGTTGTGTGGAGTTGAATGTTACCAATTTGCAATCATGTGTTGGCATCATTTTGAAATCATCTTCCAGTTTACGTCCTAAAGCTCTTGTTGTTCATAACTTTTCGTCCTTAACCTGTATTTTGGTATCTTAATTCCAAAGCTCTTGTTTTAACCCTTGTCTTTGTCGTCAAAGATTAGGCTTATGGAATCCATATGAATGGCTATGTTGAGGTGGATGGGCAGAAGCACCTGTGGATAGGAAAGAGAAGTGACACAAAACAGACATATCCTGGAATGCTTGATCATCTAGTTGCAGGAGGACTGGTTTGTAGCTTCATTTTTCTCTGTTCTGAGCTTAAACATTCTCTCCAACATCACTATTACCTTTTGTGTGAGTCATTTTTCCTCTGATTAGGAACTGAACAGTGTTAGCAATGTGTAACCACTGAATAAGCAAATCATTGTGTAGGATCCATTTACTATTAAATGTTTCCTTTAGTTCAATATATTATCATCAAGTTCCTTATTTAATTGCTACTGTCACAGCCACACGGTATTGACTGTCAGGAGAATGTCATAAAGGAATGTGAAGAGGAAGCAGGAATACCTAGATCTATCTCTGTCAAGTAAGTTACTAACCTCATACTAAACTCTTCCTTCTCCTACTCTAGTGCATGAATTTTAATATGCCTTTGGGATGGTCGTTTTACTGAGTGTGTGTACTATTTTACTCTTTCCAATCATTAGTCAAAATGAAAGATTTCAAATAAGTGGTACACTTTCCTTCTGTCTAATTCTTTTTATTGCTGCTTTCACAGAGCCATACCTGTAGGGGCTGTTTCATATATGGACATTGATGGGTATAGATACAAGAGGGATGTTCTGTTCTGTTATGATCTAAAACTTCCAAATGATTTCATACCTAATAATGAAGGTAAGCCTTTCATGTCCTTCAATTTTGCTGTTGTTTGTTTTGTTCTATCCGTACCCTGCTCACCTTGCTCACCTTTTTTGGTCTAATACATATCAGATGGAGAAGTTGATAGCTTCAAGTTGATCCCTGTTAGGCAAGTTGCTGAAGTCATACGTAAGACACAGTTTTTCAAGACAAATTGCACTCTCGTAATCATTGACTTCCTATTTCGACATGGGTATTTGTCTACATCTTTCCTGACTATTTTTCCTGTATGCTATTATAAACATTTAATTGGAAGGAAATATTGAACGGCCTTTGTGCATTAAAATCTTTACATGCATGTAAAACGGCAATGTGATCATTGTTCTATTCTGGGAACCATACGGTGTGTATTTGCATGTAACATTTTTGGTTGTGTGCTGCTGTGGCCTCTGGACTCAAGCTTGGTTCATTGTCATTCCCAAAATTTATGGACTTTTGGTAGGGTATACACAATAGGTTTGGAATTTCCCAGGATTTGTGAATATAAACTATGAAATCATGTATTGCAAACATACAAAGTAACAAGTGAAATTTCTTTTGCAATAGTTCTCTTAAATGGGTTATTCTTGGGATGGTTCTAATGAAAACTTGATGACTATTTGTTCTTATATTGCAGATACATCACTCCTGAATATCATGGATATTTGGATCTCCTACGAAGCTTAAGGGTAGGAGATTACTCCTGACAAAAACCATCATGAGTATTCACTGTTTCAGGCATTGATATTTGTTATTGAAACTTCATAATGGTCAATTCAATACTATCTTAGAAAATCTTGGATTGGACTTTTCCAGTGATGCAGTCTTCAACTTGGATACTTATATTGTACTTCTTATTTTTGCAATAATTGGTGAGTAAACATTAAATATGTTCAAAGAATTATTCCATGCAAAATCTGACATTTAGATTTCATAAAGTCAAGATTGCGGCTGTTTGTTTTCCTTGTTGCAACCACTTGAAATGAACAAAGAAAAACGGTCCAGATCATGTATTGAAGATGAATTTGACCAATGGATAAAATAAGATTCATGTCAACACACTTGCCAGCGTACCTATGAGAAAGAGATTAAAAAAGTACATTTCCACAAAGCTAATTCACATTATTATTTCAAGAGTACAATGAATTAAGTAACACATACCACACTTTGTCCAGATATAAACCTCACACAAACTACACGTGTGTTTGGAACCACCCTCAACGTGCGTTCACTTCAACACAATATGTAGTAACTTCAGTACTAGCTAGGCTGTGAACGTAGTTCCAAACATGTACATCAACCTATATAAATGAAATCAGAAACAAGTATAACTACAATGACAAAATGAAGGAGATTGAGAATTACAAGCCAATAACACCCTTGATCACGTCAACTAGCTGAGGGCATGCAGTCATCTGAGGAAAGTGCCCTTTAGCATCTAAAACCTCCAATGTAACTTTTGCTTTAATTTTTCTCTCCATGTAAAGTGCTGCATTGAATGGAACAATGATGTCACTAGAGGTCTGAATGATGGTGCATGGAGTTTCAATTTTCTCGAGTACATCCCTCGAATCACTATAGAACACAGTCTTGGCTAAGGAGGCTGCCACACCAGCTCTCATTCTTCCCAAGGCCTCTCTGAATTTGTTAACAGATGGCTCATCATTTGAGTCCACTGCTAGTAAGGAGAAGGCATTAACCCAGTTGTCATAGTTGGTCTCCAAGTTCTGCAATAACTGCTCAACATCTGAGCTAGTAAAGCCCCCTTCATATTCATCTGTATTAAGATACCTGTATGTTATGGCAAAACGTTAGAGGAGCTTATCCTTAATATGTCTTGGGTTTGAGTTGGTTAAAAAAGCTATGATTTTTAAATCTTAGCCATGCTTAATAAAAGCTTAAAACACAGTTTTAACTCTTAAGAACATTTATTTTGTTAAGGGTATTTTCGTCACTGTTGACTTTCAATGTTTTAGGACCTGTTCGGTTTAGTATCAAAATCAAATTTTCACACTGTAGTATACGTGTTTTTGTTCTAACATTTCTGACAAAGTTGATATGAACACACATCTTAATCACTTCATAAATGTCTTCCTGTGTTTTCTTTTATATATCTCTTTACTTTAGAGGAATCAAAATTGAAACTTTTAAAAATGGTGAGAGAATATCTTTTGATCTTAAATTGAAAATGACTTGGCCGGCAAATTGGTGGTTCAAATTTGAAAAGGGCTAAGGTGTAATCTTGCAAATCTTATTTTATAAGAAGTGGAGATAATTGAAGTCTGCAAAGTGGGAAGAGAAAGTGAAGTTTTGTCTTTTTGTGTTAGTTCAGAGCTTTCTGTTTATTCTATTAACAAATTTTTTTATGGATGAAAGCAAGGTTGGTTCATCAAACACACCAGGCTGAAAAAGGTGATACCACAAGATTACAAAACAAATTGGAATCCCTCCCCCAATCCCGTATGCACCACATGTTTTGGTTGGTTCATGTTTTTTTTTTTCTAAAACTTTGTAACTGGTTGGTTCTTTTTAATAGTGAAATAAAATTATTGTTTATTTGGGCCATGATATATCCTTATCTTTTACACAGTCGAAGATTGCAAGTTGCCCAAATAATTAGGTGCCTTGTTGTGTGAATAGTGTTGATTAGTTATTGTTCCTTTTCCCTCACAAATATAGATGCCTACAGAAAGTGGAAAGTCCTACAAAATTTGGGACCAAACCAAGTATAGGGATTCCCTGAAGAAAGAGAGAAAAAAAGAGTGTATATATAACTCAAGTCTAACTCCAACAACATAGAGATGATGGTATTACTAAGACAAATACTAAAAGAAATTGACAGTGGAGAATAAAAGAAAGTAAAATTATATTTGTAAAATAAATTTTAAACAATGAAGGAGAGATGAGAAAGCAAAATGAGTGTGACATGATAGAGAGATGTGTAAAAGAATATAGATTGTATGAATAGTGAATTATATAACAGTAAAAATGATAAAATTGTAAAAGAAATGCTAGGATTATAGATTTAAAAATAAAATATTGTTAAAAATATATTTACTATTTCAAACAAAACTGTCTAATATTTATATTTTTAAATATTTTAAAGTATTTAATAAATATAAAATATATGTAATAATCTTCAATCTAAAAACACCTGTTAACATAAATCCAAAAAGGTACATGAGAGAAAGCTCATAAAGAAGAAACATATATGTCCATGATTAAAGCAAAAAAAGAGAGATACTGTTTCTATCTGCAGCCTGAAGGACTTCAAACATATTCCATAAAACTTACAAGTTCAAACTTCTTCTCTCCCAAAAGGAGGAGTTGAACAGCTAGTATAAGAATTTAAGTGGCATCTACTAGATAACAAGTTTTAACCTTTAACCTCAGTATGATCAATGTAAAAGAACAAGAGCAGGAAGTTTAACCAAATCAAATGACAAAAAATCAAGTTACTTCTTAATCTTAAAAGAACATTGTAAAGGGACAAGCAAACAGTGAAATGTTTATGAAAAAGAGTTGGTCTCTGATGAGTGATGAAATCTTTTTATGGAACACAGAATAAGAAAAGGTAAGAGAAAAAGAAGATGACCTGGGAGAAGCACCAAGGAGAATAAGCCTCTTGAAGAGGTCAGGTCTGGCTATGGAGGCTATGCAGCCAATCATGCCAGCCATGGAATGACCAACAAAGTTGACAGCTTTGAGGTCCATCTGATCCATGAGAGTGATCAAGACATCAGCAAAAGCTTCCATGGAGGAATACTTCAAAGGGTCATAGAGGCTTGGATCAACAGCTCCAGAAAAGGGCCAATCAAACAGCACAACCTTGTAGTCTTCAGCAAGTAAAGGAATGATCTTGTCCCAGACTGACTGGTCTGTTCCAAAACCATGAGCAAAGACTATGGTCTCAGTGCCTAATCCTAGGCTTCTGGCATTCAAGGCAGTAGAAAGCCATGGTTTTTCTAACATCTTTGGATTGTTATTAACAACTTTGGGTTCCATAAGAAGCAAAATTAACAGAGAGAAAAGCAGTGAAAGATCAGAATGTGTGGTTTCTAGTGCTGCCTTTTGGTCTGTCTGGCCATATTTATAGCCATATAAGAAATGTTTTTTCCCTTTCTTTTTTTTTTTTATTGGTCAACATAATGAGTTGATGTAATAACACCTCATTTTTCATTTACACTTAACCACCCTCAATGTTATTGTTTTAATAATTGTTCACATCATTTTGGTATGTTTGTTGAAGCTTTTTAACCCCACTCTCTGCTATGGTTTAAGAAATTTTTGTATTAAGAATAATTATAAATATGTTATTTACTGAAATGATCTTATTTTCTCAGTAAACTTATTATTTTTATTCATTATAAATATTCATCTAATTTATTAGGATAACTTTTATATATATATATATATATATATATA
>Ga0123340_1007870_pt1 | contig 10149 bp, 7 predicted proteins | sample SirMexnodulemix_FD_89961 | JGI IMG/M metagenome (GOLD analysis project Ga0123340, IMG submission 89961) | Root nodule microbial communities of legume samples collected from Mexico - Siratro Mexico nodule mix | ecosystem: Host-associated > Plants > Roots > Nodule | place: Mexico: Nepantla...
CAGTATATATATATATATATATATATTTATTTTTTTTTATTTTTTGATATTTGTGTTTTCTTTTTGTCACAAATTATTTTTGTGATGCCAAGCTACTTCTAACCTTTTTTACCAAAAAAGGTACTTTTAGTTTTTTGCCCAACATACAGTAATAGTAACAAGATACCTTTAATATTTTATTTCTATCATTTATTCTAATGGGAGTGAGTAATGCGTTTGAGGTTTTGATAAACAAATATTGTGGGGCCAACATATTTTGGGTCTAGATAACAAATTATGTATGTTGGGCCAAAAATCCGATGAATTGTGTTCTTTTAACAAAATCAAAAAGTATTATTTTCACATTTTTTAAATAACCAAATATACTAAAATTGGCATGCTATTGTTCTATTTCATTGTAACCAATCTACCAAACACCATAAAAAAGGTCTCACACCTTTAAAACATACTTTTATTTCAATCCTTGTGATGTATATACAAACCACATTGAAATTAATGGAATGTCTTCAATAACTTTAAGGGGTGCAGGAAGAAATAACATGAAGAAACAGGGCTGTACAAAATTCCTCAAGAATAGGGGCCCAAAATGTATCTCATGGGCTTTTTTTTTATTTTCTCAACATTGAACAAAAAAATGCTGTAAACTCACCCTTTAGTTTAGGGTTTTGCATTTTATGTTTATATGCCCAGAAAAAATTTCTGCAACTGAGACAACACTAAGCAGTTGCAACCATGGTCACCTTCAGGGTAATCTTATCATGGATTTCTCACCATTTTCCTATCTTTTAACATTGCAACCGTTCTATATTCTTTAATTTCCTTGCATGATGGTTTTTTTTTATGTTTTTTTTTTTTTTACTAAAAAGACTCATTTTTTTTTTTATTAATTTTGGTTTTCTAGTTGATTTCATTTTAATGGTGCTTTGAAGAGTTTATAACGGATGTCAATTTTTTTTTTTTGGTTTTATTGAATCAGTTTCACCAGTACCAAGTTGTGGGGAGAGCTCTTCCCACTGAAACTGATGCGCATCCCAAGATCTACAGAATGAAACTCTGGGCCACCAATGAGGTCCGTGCGAAATCTAAGTTCTGGTATCTGACAACATTAAATTTCTGTTTCTGTTTGATGATGGGATTGTGTGAAAATGCTGAAAAAAAAACATAGGAATTTTCAACCTTAGACTTTTAATCTGTGTGTATGGCTGGTAGGTTGGCACCATTGCACAAAGATAGTGCATTTGGTTTGTTGAAAATATATGCATAGATGCTTTGAATCAAGTTTTGTGATTGGCATGATTCACATGGAATGTTGTTGTAGGGTGGACTTCAAAGGTCTTGTAATTAATTCCTGCTAGGCTAGTAATGTTTACTGTGATGTGCTGTGACAAGTTTCTGCACTGGTCCCTTTGGACCAGATTGAAGTGTTGTATCTATTGATTCATCAAATTATTGCTTGCTTCCTGTTTGTGAAAAGTATGACTACTGACCATATCCCCTTTTTTCTTTTTAATTTCTTCAGGTATTTCTTGAGAAAGCTAAAGAAGGTCAAGAAGAGCAATGGGCAAATGCTAGCCATCAATGAGGTATGCATTCTCAATTGACTCAATATATTCCTCATCGCATAACACTGGTTATTGCATCAGGTTGGAAACAAGCTGTATTTCTACTTGAAGCTTGTAGCTTCTTTCAGTGCTTTTTGTTAGTTTTTTTCCCTGTAAAAAATCACTTGATACATAAAGCTACTATTTGGAAACCTACCATCCCAAGGACAGATCAGGTTATATTATAAGTGTATATTGTAAGACTGGTAAAATAACAATGCCATGTAGTTTTTTTCTGCACGCTTGTTGGGAATTTGGCTTAGACAAAGTCATTTTTGCTTGACTGACTTTTTATGTTGGACACATTGCACCACTTTTCTCTCATACATTGAAGAATTCTAATTAATTGGAAGTTGTTTGATAGAGGTACTTGGGGATCTGTTTGCTTTGTTATTAAGTTACTAGGCATCTTTTAAGTTTCAATCTTTACAGATATTTAATTTTAGACAGCAGTCTGTATAGTAGTTGGAAACTCGAAGTTATAGAAGTTGTAAAACCTTGGTCACATACTAGGAAATCTTGGTAGGGATCATTGAGGGAAAAAAATATTGAAGTTTGGACACATGTTGATCACTGTATTGTGTGCTACTATCTCTTATAACATTTACCATAGATTTTAGCTTAACTTTGCTATGCAAAAGAGTAGTTGTAGATGATTTGTTTTCCTGTTTTTAGCTTCTGGCTCCAAATGCAGATAGTGATATATATCTTTCTTATGCTAATTAAAGATTTTTGAGAAAAGTCCTACCAAGATCAAGAACTATGGAATTTGGCTGCGATATCAGAGTCGCACTGGTTATCACAACATGTACAAGGAATACCGAGATACTACTCTGAATGGTGCGGTTGAACAAATGTACAACGAAATGGCATCTCGTCACAGAGTCCGGTGTCCATGCATCCAGATTATTAAGACTGCCACCATCCCAGCTAAACTTTGCAAAAGGGAGAGCACCAAGCAGTTCCACAACTCCAAAATCAAGTTTCCATTGGTTTTCAAGAAGGTTAGGCCCCCAACTAGGAAGCTCAAAACAACATACAAGGCATCCAAGCCCAACCTGTTCATGTAATTCTCAGTCTGCCACATTTCCTACTAGTCGTCTTGAGGCTGCTTGATTCATTATAAGCATGAGAAAGCATAGAGAAGGTAATCACATAGTAACAAACTTCATTTCCTGCTACCACAGATTGTTTGTATTCTTATTTCGATTGTTTTGTTGAGCCCTGCTTTGCTCATTTCCATGAATCTGATCAGGATTGGTTCAAATCAAGTGTTTCCTTTTTGTTATGAATTCTGGTTTTTCATTTCTTATTTAATTTTTCCATTCTAGTGACTGAGAAGGAGTACTGTCACACATGTGATGAGCATGACAAGGGAAAAGTTTCATTCAAATCACAAGGAACTTCGGTTATTCTCCAATAATAATGCCTATTGTTTTTTTCCTCTTGTTAAATAATATCCATTGAATGGTTTGCAGAATGTTTAAAAATCATCCAGAATATGTGAGCTGTTTTATAAGCTTTGTCTTCTGTTTTTATACTACCTGCTGTAAAAGAAATTGGTATAAACATATCATACCTATATTATTTATGAATAACTTCAATGAAAATAAGCTAAAGAAAACAAAGTTGCGCTGGGCGTCACTACAAAACTAAAATTAGCATAAATTATGCAATAAGTTTTTTCTTCACACATATATATACCTAGAAGTCAAAGACTTAAATTATAGTATTTAAACTTCAATAACTCTTGGGTCTGAGATGTTTTAACTACAACTTCATTATTTATTCAAGTACATTCATTGTCTATTGAAGTACATGTTACCATCATTGTAATTTAAATATATAACTAATAGGATAAGGATAAGTTAGTAATATATAAACATGTCAACATAAGAGTTATGACTATTATAACAGAGTTAAAATACCTTAAATTGAAAAATATAATGTTTATATCAAACTTTTGCAATTTCAACATTAAATACTAATATCAATTATTACAAACTTCACACATGAATTCTTTTACCATATATAAAACTTCTACATGAACTTATCATCTTTTGGAAGACTGTGTTAAGTTAGCTACTACCATAAACTAACATTTAACCCAGTACACAAAACTCAAATTGTCAGAAAAATCTAAGAGAAAGGGTTAGGATAAGTTCACACATCCAAAACTAAGTGTTTATAGTGGGTGTTCCAGTGTGAATGAACTCTCACTCGATATCTTAGTCTATGTATCATTAGTGAAACTTAAGGATCTTTTTTACAAATAGATGTCAAAACTACATACAGCAAGTACAATTCATACATTATCCCAAATGTCTGGCTTCAATTTTTATCATTCATAACAATCAAAACATGCAAGGATACATCTCACATCAAGGTAGTAGTTATTTACTAAGCATTCAAACATCTACTGTTCCCAAAAATTCATTATCAAACTATACAAAATTAGCATTTCATATTAAAACCGTGTCTCATTCCACAATCATGTACTCTGACTTAGTGAATTGTAGCAGAATTTTAAGACTAGTTTCTTTTATTAGGAAGTTTGTTTTTAAACCGTTCCAAGACACATCTCAAAAAAACCTAAGAATTTAGAGTAGGTTATCCAAATAAAATCAAATTATATTATGACTATAATTAAGTTAACCCTACTAAGATAGATGATAAAAACTAAGAAAAAATATAAAATAAAAGATTTTTGGGATAACATGAGTTCTTAATTATTAAGAGGTGCTATGAATTTAAAATTGATGAATGATGGAGAAACTTTTTTTAAAAAGAAAGAAAGAGTCTCCAAAATTGGCATGAGAGAGTTAAGAGAGAATATAGGTGGAAATGCATGCAAATATTTATGAAAAAGGGGGGCTTCAGATCTCCCGTAATAAATGATCTTAGACAATCAAAATTTAAGTTATATCTAATTTGAATATGGGAAACGACAACTAATTGATGGATGATTTGTCTGGTTTGTGACCTAACATCTAATAGAGACTCAAAACGAACTAAATGACGGAGAATTCTGTAATGTTGGTTGTATTTTTCAATCCCTAAAAGAACTCATTCAATTTTTAGTTCTCTATTTCTTTTGTGCCAAGTAAATCAAATTAAATTTGTTCTCTTTATTTTTATTGTCCATTTTCAACGAAACAAACCATAAATGATGAGAATCTTGTCAATTCAACAGACATAAAAGGTCGAGCTACATGACGTAGACAACAGCAATAAAGTTGAATCAAACATCGAATGAACTGTATGAAGTAGATTGGGACGGTGTTGCCAATTAATGAGTGTGTATGTGTATGTTAAATTTGCAATTATGTTCATTTTCCCTCTAATTTGTGGGCATGTACCAATGTAGGGTAGGAAGTATTGGAAGGTTAAATGGAATTTATAGACAATTTATTTCATTTAAGTGTGGGATGTGCTGTCTAGGGACAAGAACTAAATTTGGCCGAGGAGGTTTTGAAAAAGAAATGACCTTGCTGATTTTTAAAAATAATAATAATAATCTATTATTTAATTTCTTTAAAAACAACTTGCTGATGATAATTTACATAAATGTTCTAAATTTAGATAAGCTATTACTTTTATTAAGAAACTAACTAATGATTATTTTCAAATAAGTTGAAAATGAATCAATATATTTTATTCATAACATTTAAAATTTAAGATCTTATTTAAAACTTCTTAATCTAGTTCCCACAAGACTAACGAAGTGTTTGTGTTTTAGAATGAATTAAAAAAATATTATTTCATGCATTTACATTTAGTTTTCTAAAATGGATAATGTATAGAATGAAAATGTAAAACAACATCTCCTATATTGACTTAAATTTAAGTAATTTAAAAAAAAAATTATAGCAAAGTAATCTATAATCTAAATACCTTTATGAAAATATTTTACTTTTAAGACGAGAAAATCAGGTCATCAAATATAATTTAAGTGATGCAAAATTTAATACAACATTTATAAGATAAATGACTAATATTAGTGTCAATTTGGATTTGCTATAATATACTTAACATTTATATATTTTATATTATCATTAATAGAACGAGAAAAAAATACATGAATTAATATAATTATAACTATAAAAAAATTACATATATTTTGTCATCCATTACTTTAAATTCTTGAATTCATTAATAAAATTTTAAAAGACATAATTATCAAAAAGAAATTTATGATAAAATTGGCTAAAAAAATATAATAGTTAACATTTCATTTTATATTCCCAGAAAACTTTTTCATACAAAAATATAATAACACTTAAATTAGTTAGAGTATAAGAAATTTAGAAAAAAGACAAAATATAACTATTTAAATTCTTATATTCCAAACGTTTTTTCATAAGCGAAAAAAAAAATCTTTTTTCATGAGAAACCCTAAAAGCTCATGTATCAAAAATAATATACTATGAAATTAATATTTTACTTGGATAGAGAGAGTTACCTTTCTTTTAAAAATTGAACAAAATAAGTGAGATATGAGTTGAAACATGACTTTTTTTTTTGTCTTCTTTCATTTTTTTTTTCTTCAGAAATGAAATGAAAGAAATGGTAAGAAATGAGGAGAAGCAATGAGTTTTATGTTTTATTATTAAAGAGAGGATGAACTAAACAAGTGAGGAGAGAATATAAAAAATATCTTAATTTTCTTTTCCTATACATTTCATCCGCCTTTTAATCTTTATTATATGTTATTTTATGTTTTAATATTTATTAAAATTAAATGTCATACGTTATAAAATAAATTGAAAATCCTCCGAATTTAATTTTCATCATGTTTATGCACACATAATTCTAAGATTTTGGGCCACAACACTATCCCACCCCAATAATGCTTAGCCACTAGTCAAGGTGTTTGCAAAATAAGAACTTTTTCTTATTCGACAATGGACAACAAATTAGAGGACGTCATATGTGATGTTAGAGCAAAATTATTTGTTGAAGTGTTTGTGTAGAAAAATATGTGTATCGATTATCAGCAATGTTAAAGTCTTCCGTGGTTTAACTAACTTCACACGATTATCAACAATGTTAAAGTTGATGAATTTGAAGCCAATAAATGGATAGACTAATAAAAGCTTCACAAAATTATTTTAATTGTTGAAGGAAATGTTCTCAAAAGGTAATACACTACCACTCAAAATTATGAGGCAAAGAAAATAGTTTATCTGATGGGTATGGAATATAAAAAGAAAAAAAAAAACACATTCATATCCTAATAATTATATTTTAAATAGAAAAGAGTTTGAAGAGTTAAAAAGATATCCCAAGTGTGGATTGTCATATTATAAGGTCAAAGACAATCAACAAGAGAATAATGATGAGGTCACAAAGAATAGCCCCTCTACAAAGGTGGTTTGGTATCTTTAATAGATTCCAAGGGTTAAACATATGTTTGTGAATCCAAATGACACTAAAAAACTTAGATGGCTTGAAAATAATAGAAAATGTGATGGATTGCTTCGTCTTCTAGTTTATTCATCATCGATAAAGAATTTTCTCAGTTTGGAAATGAATCAAGAAATCTAAGGCTTGGACTAGCTAATGATGGAATGAACTCTTTTGGTAATTTAAATATTAATCATAGTTCATGACTTGTTTTGCTAGTTATTTATAACTTATCTCTAAGTTTGTGTATGAAGCTCAAATGCATTATGTTATCTATGATGATCTTTAGTCAAAGATAATCAGGAAATGACAGTTGTTTATCTTAGTCCGTTGATTAAAGATTTAAAGTTGCCATGGTATAATGAGATTGAAGTGTTTGATAGATTTGTCAATGAATGTTTCCAAATCCATGCAATGTTATTTTGTATTATCAATGACTTCCCTTCATATGGAAACTTGTCAAGTTCTAGTGTAAGGGTCATAGAGCATGTGAAGAAATTACATCATATGAGTAGTTTAAACATGGAAGGAAGATGGTGTATCTTCAGCATCGTAGATTTCTAAAACAATTTCACCCATACCATAGATTCTAAGACGCTTTTATTGAACACCAAAAACATTGAATTTGTCTTATTCTGTTAACTAGTGTTGATATTTATGAAAAGGTGAAAGATCTTATTATGGTTTTCAGAAAAACAAAAAAGGCAACTGTGATTGACATATGAAAGAAGAGGCCAACTTTTTTGTATCTTCTATATTGGTGCAAATAAGAAATGAGACAATGTATAGATGTAATGCATGTAGAAAAGAATGTTTGTGATAGCTTAATTGGAACACTTCTCAACATCAAAGGGAAGATGAAGCATGGTGTCAATGCTTGTTTGAATTTGATTGAGATGAATATATGAGAGGAATTGACACCATGAGAAGTTGGCATGGGTACATATTTAGGAGGTTTCCTAAGAGGAGGCGCATCGGCCTCCTCAAGAAAGTCACATGTTTAGATAGTACAATTTATGAATGTTATGGTATTGTCCCCCTCAAAGAAGGATGTTGCCTATTACCCTCATTGATTCCAATTTCAAGGCCATAAATCCTATGCAGGATGACCCAATGGTAATCATGGTGCAAATAGAAAACTTCATGATTATAAAGACCCTTGTTATCAAGGAAGCTCAATGAAGATGTTCCAAAAACTACAAATCCCCAAAAAGGATATACAAACTTACGATGATCAAATAGGTAGGGTTCTCAAGAGATAGGGTTGACACAAGGGGCTACATTGACATGTATTTGAAGTTCGACGAAGGTGATATAAGAAGCAGAACTATCAAGATCTGTTATCTCATCTTCAATGCCAGCACCTCATACAACATTTTTTTAGGGAGAACATCCTTGAACAGCTAGAGGGCAATAGCATCCACACCTTATTTAACGATGAAGTTCCTCTCGGCATTTGGCGATATCATCACATTGTAAGGACAATCACAGATTGCTATGCTGCTAGTTTGAGGATTGTCTGTCCATCTCCTAACTGTGAACAACCACAACCAGAGAAAGACAACACGATAATCATGACCAATCTTGACCTAAAGATTGATTATGACATTTAAGTGCAACCTAGCAAAGACACTACTATTTTATGGCTCAAGAATGAAAAACAAAACACCAATGTCAAATATGTCAAGCATCGACCCCAAGAAAATTACATACAACCTCTTATAAAGAGGTGCGACCAATGTCGCAAAAGAAGATAAAGACGGGAGAAGAAAAAAGGAAAGCAACCATAGAGGAGGTGAAAAAGTTGATCAGCGCTGCCATTCGACAAGCTCGGTATACTACCTGGCTGGTAAATGTAGTAATGATAACAAAATCCAATGAAAAATGGAGGATGTGAACCGACTACATGAACCTCAACAAAGTATGTCCAAATGATGTTTATCTGTTGTCACTCGTAGCAAATTAGTCTTCGATGTAGCTAAACTTAAGATCCTTAACTTTCTCGATGCGTACTTGGGTTATAATGAGATACACATGTACCCTAGAGATAAGGAGAAAATGACATTTACGAATGACGACGCCAACTACTTTTACGAGGTCATGCCTTTTGGTCTAAAAAATATTGGTGCCACCTATCAAAGATTTATGGATAAGGTCTTCAAAGGTTTCATCGACAGAAATGTTGAGATATATGTAGATGACATGGTAGTTAAGTTAGAGTTGTGTGAGAAACACACAAAGAATGTTGGTGAAGTCTTTGCAGGATTGAGAAAGCATAATATGAGGTTGAATCCAAGCAAATGTGTGCTTAGGATCAAGGGAGGGAAATTCCTCAATTTCATGCATACCCATAGAGGGATCAAGACCAACCCTGACAAATATTGAATAATTGTGGAGATGCAAAGCCCTAAGAATCTGAAGAAGTTACAAGAAAATTGACATCTTTATCCCAGATTTTTGCCAAGACTAGCCAAAAGACTAAGTCGATAGTCCAACTCCTGAAGAAAGCCTCAAAATTTAACTAGAGTTCACAGTATAAAGAAATGTTCTTTACACCTAGCCACTCTTGACTAATTGAGTATTCTTTTATATTACAGTCACTCCTAGCTGACCCATCACAAAGTATTCTTTAGTCAAGCTACTTTTGGCTTCTTTAAGTAGTGTTTACCAAACAACCATTCTTGGCTAAGATATGAAAGTTTAGTATTTTAATGATCTAGTATTCATTTGATCTTCTAACTACAAAGGATTGAGTCTAATGATAGATACAATGATTAGGCTTTTTCTTCTAATTCAAAATCTTTCTCTCTAAAAAGAGTAGCACCTTTCAATGTATACAAAGATTTGATTCATTCTCCTAATTAACCGAATAGACACTCTAAATTTTTAATTGAATTTCTTAAGATCCTATATTAATCTTTTTTAGCTTGACATCCTTCTAGAAAACTATAAAATGTGCGTTATCATATTATTGACATATTTACATGATTAAACCTTTACTCTCTTGGTTTAAAGGATTACTCTTGTTATGAGGAGCCTATTTGACATTTCATAAAGAAAAGTTTTCGAAAAAATAATTTCTTTTTAAAAAGTTTAAAATATTTTATGATAAAGATACGTTCTTTAGATAAAGAATTAAAAC
>Ga0123340_1007875_pt1 | contig 10146 bp, 5 predicted proteins | sample SirMexnodulemix_FD_89961 | JGI IMG/M metagenome (GOLD analysis project Ga0123340, IMG submission 89961) | Root nodule microbial communities of legume samples collected from Mexico - Siratro Mexico nodule mix | ecosystem: Host-associated > Plants > Roots > Nodule | place: Mexico: Nepantla...
ATATATATATATATATATATATATATTATTTTTGGAAAAATAAAAATATTCATTTGCTTTATCATTTAAATTGGAAAAAAAGTTTTATCTCATTTTTTATGGAAAAAAGTTTTAGCAAATAATTGAAAAAAAGAGGAAAATTAGAGAAAAAGAAAAAAAAGAGAATTTGATCCATTTTAAAATAGTTTGCAGAAAAATAAAAAAATTTGGTGTAAGCCCAACCCTTTTGGTTTAAAAAAAAAGAGTCTGTTATTCACACCCTCTTTTTCATTACTCACACCCCTTTCTCTATTGGGCCAGACCCACTTATTTTTCCCGCATCCATGCCTTTTCTGAAACACACCTCTCATCTTGCATTTGGGTCATGGGTCCCATATATTTTCAATTATTGGAAAATTGTGTGGGTTTCGATTGTGAAAATAATTGAAATTAATTGGATTAATGTTTTGGTTATGAAAATTAATTGGAAAAATTGAACAGAATGGAGAGCAAAAAAGTTTGGGAAAGAATTTAAAAAGGGAGGGGATTAGATTACGCTGGTAAGAGATTTTCACAAGAGATTATTCTTAATTTTTTCCTCTTTTCATAGAATTCCATCCACAGATAATATTTAGTCATGAAATAGAGGAGCAACAATTACTTCTGGCTCCATTTAATTGGAAATTGCAGACACATTCAGGAGAATTCATATTCTGTTTAACTAGAATTAAGAGGCATTTATATAGAATTGAATTTGAATTATTACAGGTTTCATTTTTCTTTTAAGAGAGAATTATGGCAATTCATTTTTCAGATTTTGTAATAAAGCAAATTGATTGAAAATAATACTGAAGGCTCTGACAATCGAGTATAAAAGGGGGTGAATTATTTCTTTCTGAACACACAAGTTTTGGGTACAATTTCTAGGCTCACGATTCACTTAAGCTTTGAATTGTCACACTAAAATTCTTTCTGGCACCGACAGAAGAAGCAGTCACTCGGGTCATATAACGCTTAGCCCAAAAAGGTACACATTTTTACCTTAATTTCTATTTGTTTTTTTTTTCATTTTCGGTAAAGTAAGTGCACTATGTCCTATTTTGTTCACCCGCTATACTATTTTCCTATTTTTGTTTTCACTTTTGCGCATCTCCTGTGTATAAAGTTCGATTAATGCCTTATTGTAAATATATTTTTGTGTTTTATTCTTCTTCTTAGTTCACTATTAAAATAAAGTTGTTAAAACAGAGAACTTAACATATATGCCATAAAAGTTTTCTTTCTTTCAAAACGTAAACCTTATTTATGCTCTTGTTATATATATATATATATATATATATATATATTTATTTATTGTGATTATAGACACAATTTAAAATACTCGTAATGTGAATCCAATCACACGAGTGTTTCACTTCAAGAAAAATTGGAACAGAGAAGGTTCTGACACCATTGCTGCCCCAACATGGCTGTCATCCCTCTTTGCCACCCTTGTCGTCGCCAAGGAACTTCATGACGCCTCCGCAATCCCAATAACCTTGTCTCAGAACCCAAACAAAACCCTGTATCAAAACCAGACAAACTCACTCAAAACTAAACCGAATCAAATACAGAAAAATCCCAAAATTCAATTCCAAATCCAAATTATCCAATCAACATCAGAGACTAAAAAGTCAAATCCCAAAAAACAGCTAAAACCATCCAAATTCCCAAATTTAATGAGTCAGAAATTACAAAACAAACAACGATATATCCAAAAAACCCAGCCAATTCAGAACATTCTCAAACCCAATAAAGACTTCAATTACAAAACCAGAAAGAACATTAATACAATATCCCTTGATTCAACGTATAAATAGGACCCAAAATCGAAAAATATAGAATCAACCTGAATACCAATTCATTCCTAAATCATAATTCACAAGTCCCCAATTTCAAAATAAATAGAAAACCAACCCAGAAACCTCAACCCAAATATGAAACAGAGACATAGAAGCAAAAGCCAAATAGGCAAAGCAAAAGTTAAATCAGAATCAAAATTAGAAAAATAAAAAAAAAAGAAATAGGGATAAAAGGAGTAAAAAGAAGAAAACATTGGCCAAACCTGTGCTCTTTGAGTATCTTTACTCGCTGTCGCTGTCATGACGTAGTGGGTGTCACCTCCTCCATGTCGTCAGTGATCGCTGAGACCACACCCCTTGTGTCGTGACCTCAAGTCGTGAACACTCCTTTATCAACCCCATTTGAGCCATTCTTCATCACGAAAGAAGAAGGCAATACTGCCACGTCGCCTCGTGACCGATTCGCTACCTTGTCTTGAACGCCGCCGTCGCCTCTCATGGAGTCACTGTCGTCCATGCCTCTACAAGTCACCACTCAAGCGACGACACCCTTCACTCTTCCTCTGACCCTAAAATTGTGGTTTTTTGACGAAACGAGGGACTGCTTCTTCCTACTCCACCTCCATATGTTCTTCCTGCACCTCCATAGTCTATACTAAATTACCATTTAACCCTTCTTAAAATTTTTTAAAACCTATAATACCCTTTACCCCATTCACACCATTCCCTTAGTAACTTTACACCCCTTTCACAGCCTTCTTCACTTCTCCGGCGGCGGTGGTTCCCGCACCTCCTACACCACTTGCACCTCATACACTTTCGATCTGTTGCATCTCTTGCACCTGCACTTGTAACCTCCACTTCCCCTCCACTGCGTGCTCAACGAAACACACATTCTGCAGATAAATTTCTTCTGTTCTTGCACGATTTGGCACCCATGGAAGCAATTGAAAAGAAATTTTTTCAACTACTTACGGTTTGTACAACCCGTAGGTATTGAAATTTTTTTAATTAATTACGGTGTGTACAAACCGTAAACTTAAGTTTCTTCATTGGTTTGTATGACCTTAAAGCATTAAAACTTATGGTTTGTATAATTTGTAAAGTTCTCTCATACACCTGTACTATTACGGGTTGTATAATTTGTAAACTTTTACGTATTTCAAATTACTTACGGTTTATATAATCTGTAATAGTCCAAATATTTACATATTGAACTTAAGGGCTAGAGAAGTCGTAAACGTACGACTCTTACAGTTTCTCCAATCCGTAAAAACATAAAAATCTGTAAAAACATAAAAATCAAATAACAAATACCTCGACGACGAAACCCGTTCACCCACCACCGACGGCCGCCGACAACAGCTTCGATCCGCCCTTCCAACACCAACGTCAAATTCTGCCACCACTGGTTCTGCGTTACCTTCCACCAACGATTTTCCAATATTCAGAACTTCTCCGCTTCTCTCAACAACAACCACATATTCTAACAACAGAGTCAATTTCGCTATTTACTCATGTCTACTTTTGAAATTTTAAAACTTATGGAGGTGCAGGAAGAACATATGGATGTGCAGGAAGAAACAGTCCTAATAAAAGGTGTTGTGTGTTGGGCCTTAGCCTAACAGATTCATTTTTTGCACCCCCAAGGTTTCTTATCTGCACCCCCTACATTAAAAAAGTAAAAGAAAAAAAAACAAGGTTTAGGGCCATGGTGTAGGCCCAATATTTTTGTTTTCCCTTAATACTTGTTTTTAATCCCAGCACCATACTTTTTCTCTTAAAAGATTTGAACATATTATTTCATTTATTTAAATTTTATTTTATTTTGAATTTAAAAAATAAACATAAATATTAAACACAAAATGTTTTTTTTGTTTGGTTTTACAAAATAATTCAATTAAATCTCTAAATGAATGCACGGGTAATGTGAAATTTAATTCGAAAAGGTTTCGCTATGTCGTTTAGATATTCAAATCATCGCACACGTAAAGCAATATCTGATATGCATTTTTTTCTCTTTGCAAAATACAAAAAAATAAAAAATTTTCAAAAATTAAAAAATATAAAAAATTTCTAAAGTAATAAAAATAAAAAATTTTCAAAATTAGAAATACCAATACCATATTAAACAAATTCAAACTAGAAGTACGTGAACCCTAATTTTCTATTATGAATGGAAATACATAAGACCAAGGTCAATCCTTGTCGGGCCAAAAAAAAAAATATATTTTCGTTGTTTTTATTTGTCTTTACTTGCATTTGTATTATTATTGTTTTAGGAAAAATAACATTTTATAATACCACACTCATCTTTCTTATTTGATAAAGGTACCGTCTTTGGACGGACGTTGTGGGAGTTCTAACACTTTCTCCACACGTAAATGACTCCCAAATTTGTATCTGGTTCGCACACATTTTTTTCTTGATTTTTTCATAGTTTTCTATAATTAACTACGGTGACAACTTCATCTCTATTTAATTTTTTTTATAATAATGTAAAAAAAACCATCATCATTCCTTGTCACGAGCCCGGTTGCGACAGTTAGGTTTGGGAATGTATGCCTTTTGTCCTTTGTATGTGACACTCATCCATTGTTAAATGTCAATTTTCATTTTTCCCCTCTTTTTTATTCAGCATACCTGCAAAAAAGAACTGTTAATTCCTTTGGTACCCACACTTTCACGGGTCCCTTTTTGTTAGTTCTAGATTATTGAATTTTGTGTTTGTATCTAACATTAAGTTGTTCAAATTTACCATAATGATGGAAATAGCCTTAACATGCTTATGAATATTCATCTTACCTCTTAAGTCATAGTTAAGATCATACTTGTCTAAAGCATGTTTAGCATTTGAAGAGAAAAGGTTTAGAGCTTTCGAGCACTCAACAAATTATCAAAACCATGCTCACAACATGCGACTTTTTCCTTTAAATTTTTAATTTTTAAAATAAGATACATGAGTTTGTTCAAGACATGACATCTTTTAATTAGATATAGCTAGATTTAGCTTGAGCCTTTTCTTTTTTGTAAACAGAACTTTAAACTTTTGTTTTCAATTTAAATGTTACTCAAAGATCCTTTTACAGTTATTAAGAAGATCTTCATAAGACAGATCATCTTCATCAGAATGAATATGTTGAGTTTGAAAAGAAGAATGGTTAAGTTTAAAGTGTACCTTGTATTTTACATGTTCCATGAGACAAATTTATCTTCTCCACGTTTGACCAAGAGTCAGATTTTGAGTCTGAATAATCCCATGTGTTTAAATTTTTCTTACTCAACTTCGAGCATGTGTGATATTTATTTATTTTAACCATTTTTCTATTACATAGTGATAAGAATTATGATAAATCAATTAGTAATTAATAGGCTTTGGAGCATTTTTTTTATATTAGGGCTAAATGGCCTTCAATTGAAAGTTTGATTCAATTTGAAGAAATTTTTAGAAATTTTCCAAACTTGAAGATGTTTCGTATTTTATTCATAACTTTTTCTACAAACCTCAGATTAACTTTATCTTTATGTAGTTTTGCAGATAGTTCAAAGATACACAAACGTTATTAGAGAGCCCAAGACCAAATTCGAACTAAAAAGTGAACAAAATCAGCCTTGAATTTGGCATACGGAATCTGGATAACATTTTGAGCGGAAATAATTAATTGAGGACAACTTAGTCATTTCACCCCAATTGAGTTGGGATCAAAACTATGCACTTTTGATCAAATTAGGGCAACATAGAAGTGGGCTTGGGCCATGTTAGGTCGTGCAAAAATATAAATATTGTAATTTTGAAAATAATGAGACAATTTTGTAGGCAGCAGCCAACATTACACGATAATTTTGAATACAATTTTCTTTCCTGACTTTTTCTTCACTTCTGCATCTTTTTCTTTCAATTCATGTTCTTTCTACTTAAAATTGATATGTGAACCATGATGAGTGGCTAACCCCTTTGTTCAATCTGGTCCCAGATGTTCTCTTGTTTCCGTTAATTCTTAGGTTCGTGTTTTATATTTCTTTCCGCAATTACTTATTCACTTGTTGTTTTAATCTAATTATTAAATTTAATAGTTGGATTGATTTTGTAATTGAATGAATACAGTCCGATTGGAATGTGTTGTGGAATTTTCGAATTGAAATCAAGTCAAACCGATGATGTTGCTCACCATGTGATTGCATTGGTTTGGCACACTAGGTGTTCGATAAAATGCTTCACGATTGTGTAGTATTTAGGATGCTAAATAGATGCAAGGATTTTAGTCTATTTAACCCACAGATGTAATACAAATTATATTTAGGGGCCAGTGAGGGATTTGAGAAACTAAAGGGGGGTTGAATTGACTTTCATTACTTGAATTTCTCTATTTTGCTTGAATTATGTTTCTATTTAAGTTTTGTGTTGAATTTAAATAATTTGTCAACCCTCCCTGTACTATTGTTTTTATATTTCTAGTGGCTTAATAGAACATTTCAGTGGTCATTAGAAGAATGACCTAGGTTAGCTATACTGCAAAATCTAGCTCCTAGTTTAATTTGGGGCGCGTTCGACAGCACGTATCAAACTAAATTGGGAGGCTAGATTTTGCAATATAGCTAACCTATCCGATATACCCCTACTGGTGGAAATTTTGTAGTGATTAGGTCATTAGGAGATGCATACCTAACCATGAGTTTTCCTCCATACTTGCAATTTGTCCTGTGTATGTATGTGGTGGACATTTTGGGCCGAAAAGGACTACACGTAAAGTTTTAGATTCTGTTTTTGATTGGCCTACCTTATTTCACGATGCTTTTGTTTATTGTAAATCTTGTGAAAAGTGTTAGAGTGCAGGGAGTATTCCCATAGATATGAGATGCTTTAGCAACCTATTTTGTTTTGTGATGTATTTGATGTCTGGGGTATTGACTTTATGGGACAATTTCCTGTTTATTTTGGTTTTACTTACATATTACTTGTTGTGGATTATGTTTTTAAATAGGTGGAGGCAAAAGCCACACAGACTGATGATTCTAGTGTTGAAGTGGATTTTGTTCGCGCCTATATTTTTTGTAGGTTTGTGTTTCTAGGGCCATCATCAGTTACTAGGGCTCTCATTTTTGTAACAGGAGCATGGATGCTTTATTGAAAACATATGGAGTTCTCCATAAGGTTGCAACAGCTTACCACCAAAGACTAACGAGCAAGTAGAAGTGTCCAATAGAGAGATCATACAAATTCTGCAGAAAATAGTGAAATCCAACAAAAAGGATTAGAGCAAGAGATTAGATGATGCTCTTTGGGTTTATAGGACAGCCTACAAGACTCTGATTGGGATGTCTCCCTACCAACTTGCTTTCGGTAAGGCATGTCACTTGCCAGAGGAATTTGAGCACCGAGCATATTGAGAAGTCAAGCACTGTAATATGGATTTGGCCCAATCTGGTGTTGAAAGGAAGTTTCAACTACAAGAGTTGGAGGAGCTAAGATTGGATGCCTAGAGAGCTCGCGCATCTACAAAGATAAAACTAAGGCTTTCCATGATCGGTGAATTCTACACAGGGAGTTTGCTATCAAGAAAACATTCATTCTGTTTAATTCTTATTTTAAACTTATGTCTGGTGAACTCCGTTCTAGATAGGATGGTCCTTTTTTCATTACTAATGTCTTTCCTTATGGTGCAGTTGAACTTAGTGATGAAAGGACAGGGAAAACATTCTTAGTGAATGGGCAACATTTAAAGTATTATCATGAAGGTCTGTCTGAACCAGTGGAGGAGCAAGACATCTTGCTTGCAGATGCCACATACTCGCCATGAGGTGGCAAGAGAGTTCTCTTTACCTCTCATTTCTTTTTTCCTCTGCTTTTTATTTTTTTTCTCCTTTTATTTGTTTCCTTACATTGTTATGTTTTTAGAATTTGCAATTTTGTTGGTTTGACTGACACCCTCTTTACATTCTATCCCCATGATCAGTGTTGAGCTAGGAACAGAACTGAACCTAATTTTTGGTTTATTCACTTAGTTGGACCATTTCTTATATGGATTTTGGTGAATGTGTCTAACTGATTGTATGCTTGGATTTTATGTATGTGAAGACATTTTGTGACCTTGTGAGCTTATTTGGGCCTGCATGAATGGATTCATCTATATACCATTCTCTTTTCTTTCTTGTGTGAAATTGTCTTTCATGAATATTGTTTTCTAGAACTTGTTCTCATTCTTTCTTAAATTGTATGTTCACATGTTTTCATAATTATGATTGAGGTGTTCTTTTTGTTTAACCTACTTGACTACAAAGTCATCCCATCTACTATTTCCCCTTGTCGACCCCTTTGAGCCTATATTTTTCTCATTCTTTCATTTAGATCATTACAGGCCTTAGCGTAAAACCATTTTTGTCCTTTCATTTGATTATTAATTGAGCATGATGGTCTTCTTTTAGATTGTGTAAATTGCTAAGTGCAGGGGTTGCCCGAGACATACAAAATGCTAAGTGTGGGGGAAGATTGATTGATCATGTATGGGTTCTAGGACTTATTATTTGATCTGATTTTCATTCTTCTCTCTTTCTCGTCATGAGATTTTTATCATAAACAAAAAACAAAAAATAAAAAGAAAAAGAAAAAGAAAAAAAATGAGAAAGAGAGAAGAAAATGCTTGTACAATCATTCATTTCAACAAATTTCAGTAGCATTAGTTGTATAGCTTGGGTTGGAGTAATTTGCGTAATTTCAATTTTTGGGTAGCTTTCATGATTAATTGGATTGATGTTGAAAAACTATCATGCTCTTTTTCTTTTAATAATCTTTGGATGTTACCTCAGTTGCCCAAAAAAAATTATTCCTACCTATTACCTTAGCCTCATTAGAACCTTAATAAAGTCCTCTTGAATGATGCAAACTTGTGTTTTGGAAGTGCAGAATTAGGATGCTTGCAAGCATATGGTAAGGAAATGTTCATTGAGATGATTTGAGTGTTATATACCTTCCCTAAACACTCGAGAGTGAGAGAGATACACTATTTTGGGAGGTCAGCATACATGACTGTCATTTGCATAATTGGTTGCATAAATTGATTAATCCAAAAAGAGAGAAATTCATGCTTTGTTGACCAACCTTTGAAAATAAATTTTGATTTCATCCTCTTTGCTCAAATACTTTTCCTGTGGTAGCTTGTTGAATGAATTGGGTTACAGTCTCAACCGTTTAGCCTTCATTTTCTTTTATCTACTTTAGATTTTACCCTAGAGTGCAAAAGGATAAGTCTAGCAGAATTTGATATTTATTTATTTTGACCACTTTTCTATTGTATAGTGATAAGAATAATGATAAATAATTAGTAATTAATAGGTTTTGGACCATTCTTTTGTATTTAGACTTGAAAATATTTCGTATTTTGTCTATAACTTTTGTTACAAACCTCAAATTAACTTGATCTTTATGTTGTTTTGTAGATAACTCAAAGATCTACAAATGTTATTAGAGGGCCTAAAAGCAAATTCGGACTGAAAAGTGGACAAAATCAGCCTTAAAGTTGGCATACGAAATCTGGATAGCATTTTGAACGAAAATAATTAATTGAGGAAAACTTAGTTATTTCAGCCTCAATTGAGTTGTGATCAAAACTGTGCGTTTTTGGTCAAATTAGGGCAACATAGAGGTGGGCCTGGGCCACCTTAGGTCGTGTAAAAAGATGAATATTATAATGTTGAAAACAGTGAGACAGTTTTGTAGGTAGCAACCAACGTTACATGACAATTTTGAATACAGTTTTCTTTCCTTACTTCTTCACCTCTGCATCTTTTTCTCTCAATTTGTATTTTTTCTGCTTAAAATTGGGAGCAAACCATGATGATGAGTGACTAACCACTTTGTTCAATCTGGTCCCTAGAGGTTCTCCCATTTCAGTTAATCCTTAGGTTCTCGTTTTGTATTTCTTTCCACAATTACTTGTTCATTTGTTATTTTAATCTAATTGTTAGATTTTGGATTGACTCTTTAATTGAATGAATATAGTCCGATTGGAATGTATTGTGAAATTCCTGAATCGGAATCAAGTCGGACAGATGATGTTGCTTACCCTACGATTGCATTAGTTTGGCACACTAGGTGTTCGATAAAATGTTTCACGATTGTGGAGTATTCGGGATGCTAAATAGATGTAGGGATTCCAATCTATTTAACCCACGGTTGTAATTTGGATTATGTTTAGGGCCTAGTGAGGGATTTGGGAGAACTGAAGGGAGGCCGGGTTCACTTTCATTACTTGAATTTCTTTATTTTGTTTGAATTGTGTTTTTGTTTCTGTTTAAGTTTCGTATTGAATTTAAATAATTTGTATTACCC
>Ga0123340_1007877_pt1 | contig 10144 bp, 9 predicted proteins | sample SirMexnodulemix_FD_89961 | JGI IMG/M metagenome (GOLD analysis project Ga0123340, IMG submission 89961) | Root nodule microbial communities of legume samples collected from Mexico - Siratro Mexico nodule mix | ecosystem: Host-associated > Plants > Roots > Nodule | place: Mexico: Nepantla...
AATATTGATAGTATTACTTTTAAGATTTACTAAATTACTGTTAATTAATTTAGTTTTGTTTAATTAATAAATAACAAATATTATCTTTTTTATTGGTAATAAAATATATTAAATGGAAATACAAAGGAGTACTTCAATTTTTCTACAGAAAAAATAAAAACAAAAACAAAGAAACTCTCCTAAATAACAAATGCTATGAATTAGTTAGTGAGAACTAGAAAATTATGACTAATCAAATATTAATTAATTTGATAGAAAATAATATATATCATAAGTATCTATAATTTCAAAGATAATTAAAAAATAATAAATAAAATTAATAAACTTAACACAACTAACCATTGTTCCAAATTGCTTGCAACCATAATATTACAGTTGCAGTGCCTCCCCCAACCCCCACACCCAGAATTGTGGTGTAATTTTGAATCACAGTTTTTGCACTAAGTTGCAAAATATTGAATTGAAATTTCAACATAATTTTATATCATTTTTATTGAGAGAAAAAAAAAAGAGATGATTTTAATTTCAATATTTTGTTAAGAGTGATAAAATTAAAACTAGATTGTTGATTTGGAAGGGGAAGTTAATCTGTATGACTGGTAGGTTGTGTCTCATCAAGGCAAATAATATACCTTTATTTTATCTGTCATATTTTAAAGCGTCTATTGATGTTTGCAAAATCATTATAAGAATACATGTTAAATTCTTTATGGGTTGTATAGGAGAAAGTCTGCTCTTCTATTGATGAGGGAGGGCTGGGAATCAAAAGTGTAGGAAAATTTAAGGTAGCTTTACTAGCTAAATGATTATGAAGGTTAGGCACGTGAGAGGAGAGTGTGTGGAGAGATATAATTGAGTCTAAGTATGGACCTCGAGGGAGATGACAGGTAATATAGGTGACCGGAAAGCTAGGTAATATAGGTGACCGGAAAACTTCTTGCTTGTGGTCGAACTTAAGCAAAATAGGTGATTTAGTTGATCAACATAATTGGTTTTTCAATAGGATTGCTTGGAAATTGAGAGATGGAATTAAGATTAAATTTTGAAAAGATATTTGGTCTCGCTTAAAGATAGATTTCCTAGATTGTACTCACTTTCATTGAAAACAGGCAAGGCGACTAGTGAAGTGGTGGAATGGACAAATGTTGAAGGAAGTGAAGTATTTTCATGGAAGTTAGCTTGGAGGAGAGAGTTGTTTGTGTGGAAAAAGCAACAACACAGGTAACTAATTACTCTTATGAATGTCATTAATTAGATGGAATAGGGGTACTCTAGACAAGAGGACATGGGGTGTCATGTCTAAAAGAATACACAATGGGTATGTAGGTGGCTATTGTGTGAGAAATTTGGATGCATAGGAATAAAAGTTTAATAGTTGGATGATGAATGATGTGAAAATCTTTAACCTAGTACAATTCAAGACATGGTCTTGGAATAAGTTTATGGCAGATGGTGAATTATTTTGTATGAGACTCCTCTGCCCATTCCTATGTATGGAAAGTACTACCTAATAAATATATATTTGTTATGAGTGGTGGTGTGTAGGGAGAAATTGTTGTTATAATAAGGTGTACATCGGTATAGGCTATTTAGTACATTTTGTCCCTGAGGGAGGAGTTGGAAAGGAATTAGCATACGTTTGGGTGTGTTTGTACGTGTGTTCGGATGGATCAGTTGAAGGTCGTTGCAGTTGGAATGCGAGGGTAGAAAGATTGCAAAAGATTAAATTAGAATTTATTTGGTGGCCTTTATTGCAAAAGATGTTATTAATTTTATTTTTTCGCTCTTAAAAAAAAAGTGAAAGGTGGAATGAATATTATTGTGGATGTAAAGACACTGCAAAAGTCACCACATAATAAGATGCTAGGAAGTAGTGTGATGCATAGTTGTAAAATACATCAACAACTAAAGTAGTTGCAAAATTATACTTTAGACACACACAATATATAAATGATTGTTATAGGCTACTTTAAAAGTTTTACTCATCTCTATGGGGCTCTAGGTGAACATCCGTTTCAACGTTCCAAACTCTCGCAGATATGAGCTGAATTCTTTCGGTGGCCTTTAGAGAACAGGTTCTTCAACTTTAACATATTCTTATAGATCGAAAATTCGTACGTACCACCATTTTTATGGTGGCCAGGGTTTAGATTTTATTAACTGTTCACTGTTCATGTAATTAATTGTGTTTACATTTAATCCTTGTGTACTCCGAATTGTTAGAAATTTAAAATATAAAGTTGAGCTGTGCTATGTCGGGACTGGACTCTTGGAAGTTATTTTGTGATGCTAAGTCATATTTCACTAAATAGATGCATATATGCCTCAAAGTATATATAGCTCAAAGATTTACAACGATTTGCCAATTAGCGTTTAAGATTATCTGAAGTTGACTGAACCTTCCTTCGCATGAGGTACTGCTAAACCTCTACTTAACATTTCATTAATGTCCGAACCGATGTAAAAAGTTCTAAAAGTTTAAACATTATTTTAAAGTAAAAGGGTGCTCATGCTTACAATTATGTGGATAACTGATGTTCCTTTTCACTTCTTCACTATTTAAGACGAAAGCTCTCCATGTAAGTATGCGACAGATTTTCTATTTTGTCAATGCATAATGTTATTAGATTTCGCACAAGTTTACCAAACAAAAAACAATAACCAATATAAGTTTTTTTTTCTTCTATCCAAACATCAAGTGAAGTCTGATTCTACAAATATTTTTATTGGAATATCTTTGACATTATATCTAACTCCAACATAAATCATTACTTATCTAAAAAACCATTTCAAATATATGAAGATCCAGTTAATAACTTTTTAGTGAGCTCGTTTAGGATTTAACATAATCCTACAAATAATATTTATAACATAGATTATGTTAGGACAAATGCAAACCATTGCATGCATCATAAATCCAACAATGTTTGCAAATGAAATATCAACCGTATCATTTTGTTCCTCCACTCTCATAAGAGACATTATTTCACTCTTTCAACTTTAAAATTCTAATCTTGTTAAGGATTTTCTTTTAGGTAGAGCTCTTGAGACACTTTATAGGTTTCAACTGAAACCACGTTGTCTAATTATCTCAATCCCCATATTCTTTTTAGAAGCTCCAAGATCATTCACATAAAAAAACTTTTCATTTAATTCAACCTAACCTTCTCAACCTCAAGCTTATTAATTATTACTAACTATAAAGATGTCTTCAACATACAACAAAAATACTATGAAGTGATCTTATGCTAGATACTTGAGTAGATGCAACATATTTGTTTCTATTATAACCAATGTTCATAAATAGCACATCAAAGCTCTTGCTCCTATGAATTATTCTAGACCATACAAGAACATTTTTTAACTTACAAATATCATTATTTTTGTCTCCTATATCAAATCCTTTTAATTGTTTCATATATATGGTCTCATCTAGGTCGGTATAAAAAAATTTATCTTAACATCTAATTGCTCCGACTTAAGGTTAAACTCAATAACTATTAGTAACAACATTCAGATAGATATGTATGTTCCACCATGGAAGAGGATACATAGTTGAAATCAACTCCTTCCCTATGCTTAAAGTCGTTAGCCACCGATATGACATTGAATTTTCTTTGATCAATTCTTGGATTTATCCTTACATTTGAATATTCATATATATAATTACAAGTCAAAGCCTACGTGACTTTATCTCATCATTCATATCTTATAACAATTAAGACTTCTCCTTACTTGCGAGATCAAATAATACATTAAAAGGTTAATCTTCTAACACTTAACTTGAAACTATCATGGAGAATGAAATAAGTTCTTCATATTGATACATTTTTATAGCTTTGATTGTTTTCCTTGTTCTATTTTTGGCAACATTGTAACTCTCATCAACCCATTTATCTTTATTAGAAACATTTAGTTTGTCTTTTACATGATCATCTAACTCTTAAGTTTGTAGAAAATCATATCATCTCCTCTAAATTTCACCTTAATGTTTATCCTCTCATCATCACGTTTACTTCTAAACTCACATTCTGAAACTTTTGACTTATGTTATTTCAATTTTATTAAAGGCAATCCCCGATTATTGATACATTTAGCTCAAGACTCCATAATCTATATACCTTCTAGATACCCTACAAAGATGCATTTAAAAACATATATTTCTAGCTTTACTGGTTTCAAATGAAAATATGTAATACATATTGTCAAGGTAGGGGGAATGTCTTGACTAGATTTTCTTAGAAATTTTCATATCAAAAGTAGTTTAGGGACATTTTTTTATTTGGTAAGTAGTTGTAGCAAAAGCAATAGCTCCACAAAACACCATTGAGACCTCAACACTTAAAAGCATACACCTTACTCGTTTCAAAAGGTCTTATTGTACCTCTCATCTAGGTGATTTTGTTCAAGAGTCTCAACTATTGTATGATGTCTTTCAATGTAATCTTATTTACAAAAGTTGTTGAACAACTCTGAAAAAGATTTAAGACCATTATCATTTCTAAACCTCTTCACTGTCTTTACAGTTTGGTTCTTTATTAGATGCTTCCAAGTCTTGAAATTCACATAAGCTTGTCATTTATTATCAACAAGAAGTATATGGCATTAGAGTGTGATGGAGCTGTAGACATTCCTCGCATATCATGAACATAATCAAGATTACCCTTTGTTCTTTGTTGTCCTACATTGAATTGGACACTACAAGATTTTTCTTAGACACAATATTCACAAAATTTCAACATATCAACTTTGTCACTATCAAACAAATCTTGCTTCTCGAACTCAACTAAGCTTTTCTTGCTTACATGACCTAATCTTTTATGTCATATATCAGACTTTGATAAGATGATCTTCTAAGCAGTAGATGTTGAGTTGGATACTACAACAACTTGCAAGATATATATGTAATTCTTCCCCACACCTTTCATTACTACCATGGATCTCCTTATTACCTTAAGCATTCTTACCTTTAAACACAAAACCCTTATTCTCAAGTTCACCAAAGAATATAAGATTTATTTTGAAGTTATGTGTAAACCTAATTTCATCAATCAACCTCATCATGAAACTAGAATTAATGATTCCAAACACAATAATCTTACAAGACTTAGTATTTCCAAGGAGAATTGAACCTTTCAAGTACTCTAAACTCCTATAACCTTAGATGGTTTGAGGTCATGTGGAATAAGCACTTAATCTAATATCCACACACAATCATCAACATTACTAAATAACATTAGAATACATCTAATGATTCATAATAGTCTTCCACTAGAGTTTCTTCACTAGATATATATGGTCTGTCAAAACTAGACAATCTACTTGGTCTAGACTACATATCAAGGTTGTTATCCTTCCTTTGTCTTTCACCAGAACAAAAAATGCACGTCAGGTCGGTTAAAATGGAACCGATGTAAACAAAAATGCGGTGACATTTTTGTAAATATTTGAAGAGATATTACGTTAGTTAAGTCAAACTCGACGTAATATACCATATTCTACACCAGTTGCCCCTCATAACCAACGCAAAAAAGACTGAAAAAGTAAAAATTCAAAATTTGAAAACTTTGCAAGGGCACTGAAGATACTACGTCGGTTAGAAGGTCCTAACCGTCGTAGTATGTAGCTCATATTACGTCGGTTGGAGCTTTCCTACCAACGTAATATCTTCCTCATGGCGCGCGAGTAAATTTTGAAGAAATTAAGTAAAATTTGGCCAGATACTACGTTGGTTGGGAGCTCCCAACCCACGTAGTATGTTTCTCGAGTTAAAATTAGGGATTTGAAGAAAGATATTAACTCTTGGACAATACTTTCTCTTACGATTTCGTGTAGTGTCACTTTCTCTTCTCATTGGTTTTCATTTACATCTTTGTGTTCATTGGTTTTGCTAGGATTCATTTGGTTCCATTTTCGGCTTCTTCGACGTTTGTTTGGTGTTCGCAAGCTCCGTAGCTATCTCGGTTGAATGCTTGGTTCGACATCTCTTGCCTCTTTTCTTTGCAAGAGGTAAGTAACAATTTGCTCTGCTGTAGGTTAATGAGAGATGCAAAAAGATCAGTGGGTAATTTGGCACGCGTAGAGGGATCAATTTGTGCATTCTACTTACATCGAGAAATAACATATTTCTACTCTTATTATTTCAAGAGTGTGAGCTTGTTGGGAAATACAACTTTGAGAAATGATCATCGACAAAATTTAGATAACGAAGTGCATAACACATTGTCAGTTTTTAATAGATGTGGACGTCCAAGTGGAGCCGCCAAAGATTATTGGCTCACAGATAAAGAATTTCCATCTGCCTATGTTCATATCCTTATCAATTGCAACGAGGTTAAACCCATACTGGAGTAAGTTAAATTCTTCCTAATTTCAACTCAATTATGAAATCTTACAACTCAATTATGAAATCTTAGTACTCTACTAACTGCATGAATGTCTTTGTCAAGATTGTTCTTACAAATGTACTCTATCAATGACCAATATGCCTCAACATTTATACATACCAATTTTCCTAAATGGTTCAAGCATTATGTAAGTGAATTTAGGGCCCTCAATGGTCTTATTTTACCTAAACCCTATAAATAATTGAGTTATTTTCTTTCATTACTATCTTATAGGTTAACGATGAAATGAATGAGACAATTGATCCAAACTTGAAGGTATTGGCTTGGGTACCAAATTCAAAGGCCACATCATGGAATATGTATTTTGTTAACGGGTATAAGTTTCATACCAACACATTGACTCATGGTAAAAAAACAACAAACAGTGATTTGTATGTTAAAGGTGTTACAGATGGAGGACAAGATGACTTTTACGGTATAATTCATCATATTTATGAATTAGAGTATGTTGGCCTCACTAAGAAGATTTCCCTTTTTTTATTATCAATGGTTTGATCCTACAATCAATGTTGGGACGAGATATCATTCTCAATATAATATTGTCGAAATAAAGTTAAGTGGACTATATGCTTTGTATGATCCATTTATATTTCCACAAAAAGCAAGACAAACTTATTTTGTCAATTATCCAAACATATGTAAGAACCTTCATGGGTGGTGCGTTGCAATCACAACAAAATCCCAAGGACATGTTCAAGTTGACCACATCGAAGATGAATTGCCATATCAAGGTGACGAGACCTCTGTTGTGTTAGCAGTTGAAAGAATTGAACAATTTCAAGGTTTAGCTGACACCTCCATCATTGAAGAAGTTGATGATAATTATATTGAAGCACTTGTTCATGACATAGATGAAGATATCAACCTCTCGGAAGAAGAAGATCAAGAAAATGACAACAACAATGACGAAAATTCAAACTTTGATGACAATGATGTCTAACGTATAAACATTTTTATATACTAAGTTACGCCTAAAATGTCATATTTTTATAATTACACTAATATTACATTAATCATTTTTTTAAGAAAAATGGTTAGGATTAGGGGTAGAGACGGTTCCATTGTTCGACGTGGCCAGCCTAGACGCGAAGTTCCCACATCTTTGCATGGTAAGCTTGCTATAGACCTGGGAAGAATTCCTTATTCCGGGCTATCACCATCGTCTGATGGGAGCCCACATGGTTCCCATTCCTCCACCCCGTCTTCCTCCTTGCCCTCATCATCCACTCACTTATCAAATTCGTCTTCCTCCATCCCATCCTCCTCCCACTATGCATTTAGATTTTCTCCCCCTCCTTCGACCTTATCACCCTACCATCCTTACGTTCCATCACCCCCTCATCCCTCCATTAGTGATCCACTGATACACACCTCATCACCATATGTTGCAGCACACCCAGTCTCATATGCTGGTATAGCCCACCACCTTGTTGGTCTACCGGGCCCCTCGTCCTTGTTCTGTATGTCTATCACACTTCCATTGTCCCACTCCATCCGAGTTTCACTTCACCACCCCAGCCCACTCCTACTCCGTTTTCCCTTTCTTTCATTCCTCCCTTTGTTCCCCACACCTCACCTCCCTCAAAGCAGCCACCAGGTGATTATGATGACCATGCTACAGCTACTACTTCTAACCACGAGTTGCCTACGCAGGAGCCTTGCTACGATCCTAGTGGAAGGGTCATAATCAAGCCTTTGGGCAGAGGGTAAGTAATATTATATTATATTATATTTGTGTTTCAGTTCATTCTTTCTAATATGAATGGTTAATAAATCTATTTGTATATTTTGTAGTTGGACACCAAATCAACATGTTGTTGAGGCTATCAAGCACTGCATCAGGTCATCATTTAGGGGATCCTTCTATAATTATGATGCCATGACTAAGGACGACCAGCTGAAGTGGTGGACTGACTTTAAGGTAACTTTATTGAACTATCATATATCGCTCTAATGAAATAATTTTCACTAACATGATATTAACTTATGTAGTTTTCCTTTTTATAGAGTAGAGTGACTTGGGCCCTACAGGATGAGTGGCAGATCAGGAAGGTCTACGAGTCAAAAGTCAGAAGAAGACTTTCTGACATCTTGACCAAAGCAAGGGCACGGGGCTCCCGACCAACATGGATGGGTGAGGAAGCATGGGTTGGACTGTTGAGGTATTAGGATACCCAAAAGTTTAAAGAACAGTCATCGCAAAATAAGATTAATCAAAATACGGGTCGGGGTCGAGCATTGCATTCATCTGGTCGTAAATCACATTTGGACATTGCACTGGACCTGGTAAGTATTCTGACTAACTTTACTACATATTATTTAGTTTCATTTTTTAAAAAATAAGTTTTCTTTCTTATACAACCTCTGCAGAAACATAAAAATAGTTGTCCAGTTGAACCTGATGAGTTGTTTATGGCCACTTACAAGAATAAGAAGGGTCTATAGGTTGATACTCGCTCACGCGAGACTTATGTAAGTTTAATCTTAAAAATTTCTTTAATTCGTTCTTAATTTTTCATCTAATTTTCTAACATTTCGATGTTATAATCATTGTGTAGGAAAAATTATCATCATCGATTGAGGGCCATACAATCAGAAAGTTCATCAGGTTCCAACAACGATGCTCTCAACTAGAAGGGGGGATTGAATGGAGCCTGAACTCAATTCGCTATAAATAGAAACCACCAACCAAGGCAAAAATATATAAGAACAGATAAAGCAGTTTTATACTAGTTCACCCTAATCTCTTGGGCTACATTCAATTCTCCCTTGAACAAACTATTCAAGAGGTTCCACTATGCAGTCAATAGTTACAACGAGTACACAAACCTCTCCAGGTTACAACGAGTACACAAACCTCTCCAGGTTATCACGAGTACACAAACCTCTCCAGGTCATACCAGTCTCAATCTCCCCCTGAGATCAAGACCAGTCAAGAATAAAAGAAACACTCTCAAAAGAGAGAACAATGAAAACTCACAAGGGCTTACTTCACAATGGTGAAGAATTACACAATAGTTTCACACAACCTAAACTCTATATGCTCTCAATAACAATTTGACAATAGACACTCAGTATATTTTCTTCAATGTATTATATGATGTATTTCTCTTTTTGCTTCATGTTCTTCAACTTGAAATTGCTCCTCTATATGTAGCTTTTTAGAAACTAGCCCTTGGGATGCTTGAACAGAGCAATCTTGACTTTCTGATGTATGGAGGTCAAACTGGAAATATTTCTCTAATCTTTCATACTGCATTAAACTTGATTAAGTCTGTATCAGAAATAATTTAAAATAACATCGAGAAATTATATCTGGGATACTCGTCAATAATTTGAACAATTTCTATTATGAACATATTTGAACGTTAATGCACGTCATGATATAAAATTAATTAATCACATCTAAATACTCAATAATAATGTGAATAATTTCCATTATGAACAAATTTGAACATTAAAGAACAATATGATATAAAATCAATTAATCACATTTAAATATTCCATAATAATTTGAATATTTTTCATTATGAACAAATTTGAACGTTAGAGCACAATATGATATAAAATCAATTTAAATCAAATCAATAACACATAAAAGAAAATAGTAAGAAAACTTATCTCTTTATAGACAATGTGTCTCCTGCTTTAATAATAATAATGTTAATTGTGCAATGTATATAAGTCATCAAATATAAATGTATACTTGAGTTTTGTTATCATCAAAACTTTATCAA
>Ga0123340_1007879_pt1 | contig 10143 bp, 18 predicted proteins | sample SirMexnodulemix_FD_89961 | JGI IMG/M metagenome (GOLD analysis project Ga0123340, IMG submission 89961) | Root nodule microbial communities of legume samples collected from Mexico - Siratro Mexico nodule mix | ecosystem: Host-associated > Plants > Roots > Nodule | place: Mexico: Nepantla...
ATAACAAATAAATAAATATTAAATAACTAAACAATTAAATGATAAAAGCAAAATAAAATAAATATACATATTAGGAAAAAAGGAGATTAAATAATAAAAAAAACAACAAGAAAAGAAACTGTTTTCAAACCGCTTACTTGATCTGCACGTTCAAGATAATAAATAAATAATAAAAATAATAAAAAGAATGAGTCAATGGCAGTAGACTCCCATGTTCTCACTCCTTAACTTCACGTATTGTTTTAAAAAAATAATAAATAAATATTTTAAATAACAATTTTTAAACCACTCAGATAACCACCAATCCATGTTCTCCACTTAAATAAAATAAATTAATAATAAAAAATAGATTTTTACCGTTGAAAAGTGTTTTAAGTCTCATTATTGGGTAGATTCACTTTAATATTAACTTTAATTAAAAAAACAATAAATGTGAATGAGTCAAAGAGTAACCTCTCTTAACCTCTCTAAAACTGAACTACTGGATTTTTAAAAGATATATCAATTAAAAATAATAAAAAGAATAAAATAAAGAAAAATATATTGGGGAACGGAGACACAGAAGGGGGGAGAACATTGAGAAGAGCAAGGAGAGACAAGACAAGAGAGAAAGGTAGAATCACTATTGACTGAGAAGAAAAAAGCTCAAAGGTATGTTTTCTTCTACAAAATTTGCTTTTTACTCTTGGTAGGATGCATTTCAAAGTTTTACTGCACCCACTTCACAATAAAAAAATAAATACTATATGCATAACATCTGCTCCTTGCTCCCATCTCCAAAATACTGCCATACGTGCAGTATCCCACAACAAGTCCTCTGACATTATTGAACCTCCCAAACTACACCCATTTCCCACCATTAAACAAGCCACCTTCATTCGCTGCCTCCACGAAAACCAAATACCTTTATCACAACCCCTATATTTTCCTCCAAAGCAACCTTACGCAAACGGTATCTCTCATTATTCCAACCCCCAACAACTCTGCATCTCCTCCATGCGCTATTACTCCAATAACGAGCCAAGCAACCCCGCCAACGAATCACCATCCACCATCATTAACCTACACCCGCATGGCATCATATATGCACTACCCTTATCTCTACCCTTATCTCTGCCCTATCCAAGTGGCCCCACCGCAAGCGCCATGCACTCAAGCTCTTCCTCAAGCACTTCCTCAAGCACTTCCTCCGCATGGTGTATTTCCCTCATAAACCCTTCACACTTGCCACCCCTATGACAATCACCCACACCTATCACGTAACCGCCTCTCATGCCCACGTATCTTATCCTCCATAACCATGTCCCCAACACCTCCAAATCTGCACCAACCTATGCCAAATAATCCCTCTATATTATAACTCTAGCACCCACACCTCTCAATCTCATGCCTCACATCCCTGCCCTTCACTGCCCATAACCAAATCCCATAGCAACGCTGTAACATTAATCTCAAAACAACACATCAATACACAACCTACACTTCCTCACCCAACCATGGCCCTTACGTAAACACACCCAAGCCTCCAATAGCCTCCAAACTCTCCTGCACCTTCCCTATCAACCCTCACCACCATTTCCACACGCTGCTCCCATGCATGCACCCACTACCCCACCACATGTCGTCACTAAAACGCCTCCAAAACGCCACAAAAATACCACTAAAACTGCACCTCGCCTAGCATGCTCCAAACAGAGCCACATGTGCCCCTCCATACTGCCATGCACCTTCAGCACCTTCCACGTCGTCGCAGCACCTCGCGTTCAACCTCCAAACTGCACCCGAAACCACCACTCTCCCTTCACGCCTTAGCCTTGCACTTCCAACACCTTCACAACATCTTGCTCCACGAACCAACCTATACCTCCACGCCGCTCCATGCACCTCTCGTCCACGGCACCCACATACCATCAAGCACCTTCATACAATAACCATGGCTGAGACTCCCCCACAGTGCCACAACGGATCCCCTTCACCATGCTCTCCTCACCACTCTCTCTTCACGCCTTAACCTCGCAAGCCATGCGCACCTTCACCTCACCACTACCTCCTTACACCATGCATTCAAGGTAATCACTGCCAAGAGTCATCCTTGCCACCATACAAGCCTCGAGTCCACCTCAAGCAGCTCCTCCGTAGATCTGCCACCTTGCGTTTTCCACGCACCAGCCATGACACCTCTTCACGCTGTATCAACTCTGCACTTCCAAACCGCCTCTAGCCACCATCCTCCTCTTCCTCGTCTTGGCTGCTCCCCTCGTTGCCCTCCTTTACTATCTCATCTCCATCCTCTAGCACCACCTCAAGTGTGCCAGCCTCCTGCACCACTACTGCAAACCCCAAAACCACCTCTAGCACCACGCACTAGCCATGCGCCACCAGCTTGCACCTCCGGTTCCTCTACCATACCTTCATGGAACTGCACCACGCACTAATAATGCACCTCCACGTTGCCACCTCCTTGCTACCATCATCGTTGCATGTCTCCACAATCCTTCGCACCAACCTACACCTCCAAAACCAATGCGCCACCAGCCACCATGCCAATCATGGGCCTCACCTTAGCCGCAAAACCACCATGAGAACGCCCCGTGAACCTCCAAGCCACGACTCCATCACACTAGCAACCACCGCAAGCAATGCCACTAAACTCACAACTACCATGAAGGCCTCCCGTGCACCTCCAACGCACCAACACACACCTCTATGTGTCTTCCAGCACCTCAATGCAGCCCCATAGCATCGTTGTTCCGCCACCAAAGCATCAAAAACCACCAGGGACAACAACGCTGTGAGCCCCACCGCGGGCAGCCGCAAAACCGTCATGAAAACGCCACCTATCCACTCCGAATGACGTCGCCGCCGCCGTAGGCGGCCACCGCCTACGCCGCTACCTCGACCCTCGTCAACCATGGTTGCCGCTGCCAGCAACAGGGTCTCGTGCCTCCACCTTCGAACCCTAGATGGTTCATGGTTAGTGGGGTGCTTCCTGCACCCCACATAATTAGCCTTGCACCCCCAATCCCTACAATTACCAAATAGTCCTTTAGTAATAGGCAAGCCTTAGTTAGTGGAGTTACTTCCTGCACCCCTATTTATTAAGTTCTGCACCCACGCTTTTCCAATTCCTAAAATGCCCCTGGTTACTGGTTGGGCTTCTAACTAGTGGAGCTATTCTTTACACCCCACTGGTTTGAGTCTGCACCTGTGCTTATACTCAATTACCAAACTGCCCTTAAAATAAGTGGGCTTCTGACTAGTGGAGTTGTTCTTTACACCCCACTGGTTTGAGTCTGCACCTGTGCTTATACTCAATTACCAAAGTACCCTTAATATAAGTGGGTTTCTGGTCAGGTGTCTGCTTTCTGCACCCCATCTTTTGCACCTACACCCCAGCTTTTTACAATCCCAAAAATACCCTTTTGACTAGTTGAACTACTTTCTGCATCTCCCTTAATTAGGATCCACACCCTACATTTTTCAAAATTCCAAAATTATCCCTTACAAATACCCAAATTAAAGAACTACGTAACCCTGATTCTCTATCCTTATAGAGATACGTAGGAGCGAGGTCAAATCCTTGTCGAGCTCCCCTTTAAGCTAAAATATGTTTTGTTTTGTATTTATTTGCATTATATTCTTTTGGAAAGGATAACTATTTTAAAAAACCACACTCTTTTATTTTACTTATTTAGTTAAAGGTACCGCATTAGGGCGGGCGTTGTGGGGGTGCTAGTACCTTCCCCACACGTAACCGACTCCCGGACCTTGAATCTGGTTTTGTGAACTTGCCTTATCCGATTTTTGGTTTTTCCATAGTTTTTTCCTTTAACAAATTATGGTGGCGACTCCTCTGTTTTATTAAAGCTTCAAACTTTTTTTAAGATCGCCGTCCCGGTTGCGACAACCGTGAATGGTGAGATTTGGTGAAGTTAAATTTATAGATGGGTAGATTGATTTTGGAGCATTGATGGGGTAGATTCAATCCAGGACATTGATTTATTGGGTACAACTTTACTCAAGAATATTTGTCATGTTCAAGAAATGAAGTGGGTGAATAGTGCCTCGTGTTTTGTGAAAGTTCATTTTGGAACGTTGATGGGGCAAATTCAATTTGGACCATTGTTTTTGCCTGACACTCTACTAAAGAATCTTTGTAAAATTCAGACAATCATATGGGTGAACAGTGCCCTGTGGTTTGTGAAGTTCATTTTGGAGCGTTGATGGGGAAGATTCAATATGGGTCATTGCTTTTGGCCTAACACTCTTCTAAAGAATCTCTGCAATATTCAAACAATCATGTGAGTGAACAGTGCCTCGTGGTTGGTGAAGTTCATTTTGGAGCGTTGATGGGGCAGATTCAATATGGGCCATTACTTTTGGCCTGACACTCTGCTAAAGAAACTCTACAATATTCAGGAAATAATGTGGGTGAACAATGCCTCGTGCTTTGCTAAAGTTCATTTTGGAGTGTTGATGGGGCATATTCAATCTAGGCCATTGCTTTTAGCCTGACACTTTGCTAAAGAATCTCTGCAATATTTAAACAATCATGTGACTGAACAGTGTCTTGTGATTTGTGAAGGTTAAGTTTACAGCGTTGATGAGGGTACATTCAATATGGAATGTCAATTTAAAGTTTGAGTCTCTGTTAAAGAATCTCTGCCATGTTTAGGAAATAATGTGGGAGAATAGTGCCTCGTGCTTTGATAAAGTTCATTTTGAAGCGTTGATGGGGTAGATTCAATATGGGTCATGGCTTTTGGCCTGACACTCTACTAAAGAATCACTACAATATTTAGGAAATAATGTGGGTGAACAGTGCCTCGTGCTTTGATAATGTTCATTTTGGAGCGTTGATGAGACAAATTCAATAGGCCATTGCTTTAGGCCTAATACTCTACTAAAGAATCTTTTGTAATATTCAAGAAATAATGCGGGTGAACAGTGCCTCGTGCTTTGATAAAGTTCATTTTAGAGCATTGATAGGGCAGATTCAATCTGAGCCATTACTTTTGGCCTAACACTCTGCTAAAGAATCTCTATAATATTCAAATAATCATGTGGGTGAACAGTGTCTTGTGATTTGTGAATGTTAAGTTTACAACGTTGATGAGGGTACATTCAATCTAGAACATCAATTTAAAGGTTGAGTCTCTGTTAAAGAATCTCTGCCATGTTCAGGAAATAATGTGGGTGAATAGTGCCTCGTGCTTTGATAAAGTTCATTTTGGAGCGTTGATGGGGCAGATTTGATATGGGTCATTGCTTTTGGCCTGACACTCTACTAAAGAATGTCTGCAATATTCAGGAAATAATGTGGGTGAACAGTGCCTCGTGCTTTGATAAAGTTTATTTTGGAGCGTTTATGGGGCAGATTTACTATGGGTCATTGCTTTTGGCCTGACACTTTACTAAAGAATCTCTACTATATTCAGGAAATAATGTGGGTGAATAGTGCCTCGTGCTTTGATAAAGTTCATTTTGGAGCGTTGATGGGGCAGATTCAATATGGGCCATTGCTTTTGGCCTGACACTCTGCTAAAAAATCTTTGCAATATTCAGACTGCCATGCGGGTGAACAATGCCTCGTGGTTTGTGAAGGCTAATTTTACAACGTCAATTTACAGGGTGGGTCTCTATTAACGAATCTTTGCCATGTTCATCAAATAATGTGGGTGAATGGTATGTAGTGATATGTGTGGGTTGATTTTGGAACATTGTTATGGACAAATTGAATCTGTAACATTACATGCAATGTCATATGTTTTGTGTTGATAATTTATATAACATAGCCTTGATGACCTTTCACACATAAATTGCAAACAATGATGTTAATTGGCATGGTTTGATGGAACTTAATGGTTCATTTATAATATCAGTGGTAGAAATTATAATCTTATGTGTTGAAAATGATTAGAAGGGGTTATTAATGTTTGGTGTTTGTTGAAATAAATCCCATATAGTAAAAGATGTGTAATAATCAGTCTTATTATAACAAGAAATAATAGGAAATATGATAAGGTTTAACAATGACTTTTGACACAGAAATGGAAATAATGAAGGAATGACACCTAATTTGTTTTTTTCATTCCTCCACCTTTCTTCTTGTATTACACACCTAAATGGCTTCCGTATACATCATTGTTATCAATGAACGAATGTCCCATTGAAGGAGTGACATTCACTTCTAGGGCACCAAAAGTAGTTGCCCTCAAAAGTGGCATCACCCTAGAAAGGATGAAAGAATTTATCCTAAGAAAATTGCATAAGAAAGGGTTGCGATGATGCACTTTCGTTATCCCACAAGACTCGGTAGAGGAGTAAGTCATTACACTACCATTAAGATGACTGAGGATGATGACGTTGAGGCGTTGTTCGACATTTATGACTACATTGAACTACAAACTAGACCCAAACTGTATGTCACATTTCAAAGGTTTGCATCTTACTTAACACAATCTCAACCCACATCTTTACCATATGAACAATCATAAGTTCCATCCGCGTACGACCACCAATCACAACTGTTGTCCCACTAGACACCACACCCTCCAACATTAGACCTCAACGAACCCACCCGTCAACATCTTGGGGACTAGGAAGACCAGATCCAGTCATATACCAAACTACTAAGTGGTCCATATGTCAATCTAGATGAACACCAAAACCAACAACACCTTGAAGAACCACCACAAGAGCATCAGGTTGTTGGTCTTCCTGATGAAGTCTTTGATCCTTTTAGTGAGGATGAAGATGACATCCTTGCAGCTGCAGATGATCATGAGACAGAAGATTTGCACGTACAATAGACGAACAATGAACTACATGAACATAACTCAACTTATGTACCACCTGAGCACTTTCTATACTTCCCAGTTGAACCAGTTGTATATGACCCAGAATTTGGCCATGCCTTTGATCGTGACACGGTAGTCTATCCTCCAGGGACACTTTTTGTAGGACAGTGGTTTAATACAAAGGAAGAAACTCAAGATGCCATCAATCGTTTTCATATTGTCAACCATTGTACTTACAAGGTAGCATATTCAACTTAATCAAGGCTTATAGTGCAATGTGTTCATAATGATTGTACATGAAGATGTCGAGCAATTTTACGCGCCAAGAATCAACACTGAGAAATTATGAAGTTGGAAAGTGTTCACACCTGTGTGTCCCCTATGATCTCACAAGACCACAATAAGTTGGGTTCTCGAATGATTGCACAGAGCATTCATGAAATCATCCAAGTTAACCCTTCCACACCAGTATCTACCATAATAGCTCACATGAAGTCAATCTTGGAATATATAGTCTCCTATAGGAAGGCATGGCTAGGAAAACAACTAGCAATAGAAAAGGTATATGACAATTGGGAAGAGTAGTACCAAAAATTGCCATCACTTCTAAATGCAATGCAACTTTATGTTCCTGGGTTTATTTGGAAAATGAAGACTCAACCCGCATATGAAGGTAACCAGTTGGATGTAGACCACATTATCTTTAAGAGGGTATTGTAGACATTCAAACCATACATTAACGATTTTAAATTTTGCAAGCTAGTGGTCCAAGTTGTTGGAACCTTCTTGTATGGGAAATATAGAGAGACACTATTAGTTGCAGTTGTGCAAGATGGTCGCAATAACATATTACCAATTGTCTTTGCCATTGTAGAGGGTGAAACAGCTGAGGCTTGGTTCTTTTTCTTGCGAAATCTACGAAGATATGTCACTCCGTAAGAGGGCATCTGTCTTATTTCTGATCGCCACGAATCAATAAAGAGTGCATACTCTAGAGAAGGTAGTGGTTGGAACAACAATAATTCTATGCATGTCTACACATAGCACAAAAGTTCATGAGATGATTTAGAAATACAACACTCAAGAAGGATGTTGTCAACATGGGTTTGTGTCCTTATCTGTTAACTCAAACAAGTCTTTCAATTTTTTCTATTTGTTTTTGTCAATTTTATTAACTAACTCAATTTGGAACAAATAATTACAGCATATGGAATGATAGAGCCATGCTTTTTTTACTACTACAACATAGTTAGAGAGGAAAATCCCTAGGTTGCTCAATGGTTAGATGATATCCCAAGAGAGAAGTGGACTTTTGCATGGGACAACGGTCAGCGATGGGGACATATGACAACCAATTCAGCTGAGTCAATTAACTCTGTCTTGAAGAAAACAAGAAACCTTCCAATCTCTTCAATGGTGATGACAACATACACCCACTGCAACAAATTCTTCACGGAAAGAAGCAGACAAGTGGAAGCCATGATGACTGTCGGACATGTATACTCTGAAGTTGCAGCAAAAGCATTAGAGGATGCACAATCAAAGGCGAACACTCATACAGTCCTTTCGTTTGACAGAGGGAGCACTAGATTTTTGGTAGAAGAGAGACAAAATCCAAGAGAAGTACGACCACCAGGTCGATTTGCAGTTCGCTTGGACGAATTGTAGTGTGACTGTGGGAAATTTCAAAACTACATGTACCATGCTCCCATGTGCTTGCTGCATGCAAATATGCACACCACGATTTTGGTATGTACATCTCACCTGTGTACACCTTAGAACAAGTCTCTCATGTCTATGAAGGCTTATTTGGTGAACTCAGAAACGAAGACTACTGGCCTGCTTACACTCGTCAAATATTATGTCCAAGTCCGGACATGAAAACAACATCAAAAGGAAGGCCTAAGTCAAGTCGCATAAGGACTTAAATGGACATGAGGGAACAACATGACCGCTTCAAAAAATGTTCATATTGTCAAATGCCAGGACATACAAAAAGAACATGTCCCAACATTGTTGGAGCATCCAGTTCTCGCCATTGATTATGTTTCATTTAACACAAAGTATTCCATGTATAATTAACTGAAGTATTTAATGAATGAGTGTTTCTCATTTATTTCCTCTTTATGTTCAAGATATACTACATAATTTCAATAAATAAAAATAATTTTTAAGTATTCAACATAACAACATTTATTTCCTCTTTCCTACATCACTCCTCCATTATTTCTTTCCCTCACAACACACTTCTCAAAAATAGATTCCATACATTAGGATTATCATTAGGACCAATGTACCAACATGTTCTCTTTTAATGTGGATATGACAACATGTAAAAAGTCCATCATCTTTTACACAATTCATTTCACACATCATAAACAACCATTTTTATTTGTATCTCCATCATTATCCAACTATAAATTCAACCTCCCACCCCTACACCACTTGCAAAACATTTTTCCTTCTTTCCAAAACTTTTGCTTTTATCTTCAAATGGACCATCTCTGTATAAGAGACACTGAAATTTTTTACAATTTTGATCTTGTTGCAAATGGTCGGATAATAGAAAAGGACGAAGGCGTCCACTTTATATGTCCATCTGCTAAATTTATCTGCATTCCTTACAACTGTAGCTTCTCCCATTTAAAGGAGAAAGTTTGTGGTGCTTTGGGACTGCAAGATCAGACAACATTGACGAAGTTGTACTATTGCCAACCTCAACTAACCAGACAAGGGAAAATTAGGTATGATGTTGTTCAGATACTAACTAATGAAAATGTTTTTGAATTGTTAAGGTGGAAGTCTCAATTTCCATTTGTTACAATGATTGAACTATATGCCAAGCTAACAAGATCTGCAGAGGAAATTTTAAGCCTTCTGAACGCACCCATTACATCCAACTCTTCTGTAAATCAAGACCCAATCAATTCAACTAAAGCAATAATCTACTATGGAGTAGTTATGCAATGAACCACCATAATAGAGAGTCCAAATGGTTACGGTCTAACCTACACATGTATCAACCCTAAAAGAATGTCAATCCCACATAACTGCTCTTTTAATCAGCTATTTCGCAACATATCAGAAATATTAGCATGTGGATACCGAAAACAAGTTACAGAAATAAACTAACGTCGTCCAGCTAGAGTTCGTAATCGAAAACTTGTACATGATACAATACAAATACAAAATGATGTTGACGTCCAACAAATGATTAAGCGTTAGAAAAGTACTCAACTTCTTAACCCAAGTGTGCAACGTGAAGATTCAACTACAAGAATTGAACTGTTTGTCCAAACCAAAAATTTACGCAGTGCAACACCAAGAATTAGTTCAAGACTTA
>Ga0123340_1007882_pt1 | contig 10140 bp, 6 predicted proteins | sample SirMexnodulemix_FD_89961 | JGI IMG/M metagenome (GOLD analysis project Ga0123340, IMG submission 89961) | Root nodule microbial communities of legume samples collected from Mexico - Siratro Mexico nodule mix | ecosystem: Host-associated > Plants > Roots > Nodule | place: Mexico: Nepantla...
ATATAATTACAAGTATTATTTGCTTACTTTTATTTGTCCGTTTTTAAAAGACCTTTTTACTCATAATTAAAAGTTCAAAGAAAATTAATTTCTATTTCTTCAATTGTATTTTTATATAATTATATTCTTATATGTACCAATTTTAAATATTTATCAACGTTTAACTTAATTCAGGCAAATTAAATACATTTTTAAAATGACTTAATACTTCATATAAATATTTATTGAAACTTTTCTAAATTATCAATTGTTGTATAGCTAAAAAGTGTCCTAATATTTATATAGCTACCACCAGTAGCAATGTTGATATAGTAACTACATTCAGGGTGACACTTTGGATTAATAAGAAGGATAAAAGAGCCAAACACTTTGGATTAGTGAGCAAATTGTTGTAAATGACTAAAATAAAGGAAAAAAGTTTATAAATTAGAACAATAAAACAATAAATGACCTGCAAGTATATAATTGTATTGATAAAGTTTTATTTGATTCTTTTCAAATCATCATTTTCTCCCAATTTACAAAAGGAAAACCAAATGGACAACTATCACTTCTAACCATTAATCCACATCTCAACTACTTATGTGACAACTCTATATGTTCTTTAAACAAAATGTGACATCTTTCATTGCATAAAATCTTCATGTGCAATTGGTCTAGTTGTCTTGAAAACTACCGATAGATCAATTCCCTACTGTCAGCATCAAGCACAAACTTTAGTCCCCACCACAAGCAACATGCCATAAACCAAATCATCTAATCTCCAACCCATAAGCATGTACTTTCTATCGTGGCAATTACTTTTTGTATCCCCAATTTTTAACCTGTACCCTATAACCCGTTCATTTCTTCCTCATTACAACTCACCATCGTTGTTGCTGTTACTGCACCATCATTACTGTTGCACCATCACCGTTAAAAGTAGGAGAAAAGGAAATGCTGAAAAAAAAATATCATTCTAGAAAGTTATTTTTAAAATTCAAATGTATTATAAAAAGTTTGTTCTGGAGCATATTTTCAGAAAACGTATTCCATAAGGTATTATATATATTTCAAAAAAATTATTATGAAAAACCGGTTAGAATATATTTTATGTGTTTTGGAAAATTTGTTTTGAAATCCTGATATGAAAAATATTTTCAGAATGTATTTCGTAAATTCCAACAAGTGTATTTCAGAAAAATTTTCAGAACATGTAATCCATAAGTCACTTTTAATAGGAGTAAAATAGTCATTTTGAAAAATTGTGAGAGTGCATGTTTAAATTGAGGAGGTGTAGAAAGTAATAGCCAGGTATCATTCTTCAAATAAGTTTGGACACATTCTTCTTGCACCTCCATGATATCTTCTTCCACCTTCATGATATCTTCCTGCACCTTCAGAGAAAATATAAAGTTACAAAAATGTCCATAGGTTAAATTTTTAAACCCACTACCTGTACCTTCATGCCTTGTACAATCTAACAACAAATAAACCAAATCACAGAAACGCACCCCAACTCTCTCTTTGCAAGAACTCGAATCACCTCGCCAACCTCTAATTACCAAGACACACTATTACGAGAAAAATTCTTCCTCCACCTCCATCCTCTTTTCCTGCACTTTTATAAAAAATTTAATTCTTAAAATATCTATGTTAAAATTACCAAAATAACTTTAAAAAAAATATGAATAGGAGTGTCATCTAGTTATTATTTTCAAAACAAAATAATAATAGAATGTGTCAAACTTCTTAATCCATCACTGTTTCTCATCCACAGTCATCTAATTAATAAATTAACTACTCTAATCAATAATATCACTCACAAAATTGTTAATAAATATCAATAATTATTTACTTAAAACTTGTTTGTTTGAAGTTTTAATTTAAGATTTAGACAACACTAATAACAGTGATAGAGTATAAACAACAAATAAAATAAAAGTTATGAAAGTGAAGTGATAGAAAACAATAGTGACTTTTCATATTTACTATGGAAATTCAGAGAAAAAAGAATTCCTCATACTACGACTCCCAAGACTCAAATAGACCCAAATTATAATTTAGCGTCCAATAACCGTTAGAGATGAGACAGTCTACTAAAAATTAAATTGTTCATTGTCAAACTTATAATAAAAAGGAGTAATCGAGGATTTATTCAGACGAGTTCTTTGTAAATACGATTAAAAAAAATGATCATTTTTACATTTTTTTTTTTAAATTAGGAGAGAAGATTTATCCTTTTCGTGATGGTCTACCATTCAGCAATTGCAACTTTTATAGCAGGTGAATCTCTGGTCCTCATATAGGCATAAGCTAGAATCACAATAAAAAAAAATTGTCCAATTTTACCAAATAAATATACATCTATATAATTTCATAAAAAAAATTTAATAACATACTCAAAATGTTAATCAAAATCACAAATAGTGTTATAGATATTAATTAAAAAATAAAATAATAACCACTAATTTCACATGTTACATAAAATATTCATAAATTTATAATACATTTCGTGGGTTAGTTCTAAATTTTTAAGAAATGTAATATTAAATATGTTCTTAAAATTTATTAAATTAAAATGATATCTTATAGAAAATATCCAAGAATCATTAAATAAATTTTAAACGATTGTTATGTGTTAAAAGCAAAATTTAGAAGATATATGATGAAAAAATATATTTCTCATAAGGTTCATGTAGTCAGATGATTGAATCCATATATCTAAATAAAAACAGTTAGAAGATCATAATCAATGTCCTTAAAACTAAAGAAAAATATAAAGAATATAATAAGAAGTGAATTATAAAGAATGAGAATAGTTATATTATTAATGAGTATCAATAGCTATCCTTGATTACATTTTAAAACTATAAAATTTGTAAAAAGTATATGTATTTATGTGATTTTGATAGCTCAAAATTTTAAGAGATATATTTTTTTTCAAAATTTTAGCTAGAATTTCTTTGATTTTTAATGTTGATACCTTTACTATTGACTGGCATTTAGTTAAAGTTTGTTAGTTAATGTTAGTTAGTCTCTAAACTTTGTTAAGATCATCCAAGGAAAGATAATATTCATTTTATCCCATAGTACCATGTCTAAAATATATAGCATCTATTTTTGTCTTCTCTCATTCTATAATGGAAACATAATTGTCCTGTGTAACGACATAATGAACTTTACTCCACACGTTGAAATTGGTTATGTTTTCTTTCTCTCTCATACAAATTGAGAGATGTTTAAAACTTCTCTCCATTTTACTCGCCACCTTATGTGGGGACATAAAAAAATATCATCAACCAAGTTTGTGCCCATTATGACCTAAACGACCACACCTCTCCACGGTGTCTCTTTGTTTCTTGGTTTGTTAAGCCCCATTAGATGCATGGCATTTGGGTTTTGATGGGGTTTGCATCTTCAATTGGGTTGTCCTTGATACTTTGTCATTTGGTTCTCGAACCCCACTAGATTTTTTTTTTCTCCTTTGCTTTCATAATTTGTTAAAAGTTTCATGTTAAACAATCCAAATTAGTAATTTTGGAGCTCCTGTTCTTTTGATTTCATAGTTCTTAAGACAAGGATACTAAAGTCTCCTGAAAATTTTAAAACCGTTTTCATTTTGTAACATATGTTTTTCTTTGCGGCAATGGGGAAGTAAATAGATAAGGAAGCTTTTGTTGATGGATTGAAAAATTTGGAGTCTCTAGGATTTTAAATTGAATCTATCTAAAGGTCCTTTTTTTTTCCCCTTAAAAAATTATTTTTGTTTTTAGTATTTCAATCAACATTGTAGAGAAATGAGTTGCTTTTCATGTTTTTCATCCAATAAAGTGGCAAAAGCTTTTCACAATGGAAAGAAGATACAACAGCCTGCTACTCATTCTCCCAAAGAATCAACCCAATCAACTCAGTCACGACCAGGTGAAATAATTTGAACAAGAAATATGAATCATGAACTTTTATAATATAGTTTGTCATAATGAATATTAACTAAGAGGAAAACTCTTTTATTTTAAAACTATATAAAAGTCATTTGTATATTTCCCCATTGCGGCTTTTAGCCACAATTCAATTCACTTGTCCCCACTTCATTTTATGACTTTTGGTGGTTTGAATCCTATGTTCATCATCTCCATGAATTTGATCATCATTTATATCCAATATATTGCATGTGAAATTTTAAGGTTGGATTAATCTTTTTACTACGGTTCTACCGATTCTTCTAAGTTTTATTAATATAATGTTTCTTTTGTGAATTGTTTGCAATATTAATATATATTTTGTAATGAAAAGTTTATCTCTAGAGGGATTTTTGATGCACCCTTTTTTACTTGCAGAGAATCACAATAACAAGGCAAAGACAAACCCCCATACAGAACCTAAAATAAACAAGGAGGTCAATAAAGATCATGGGAACAACAACATTGCTGCTCAAACTTTCACCTTCAGGGAATTGGCTAACATCACAAAGAATTTCAGGCAGGAATGCCTAATAGGAGAAGGTGGTTTTGGGAGGGTTTACAAAGGAAGACTTGAAAAAACCAACCAGGTAGAACAATGACACTTTATGTTGCACTTATTATTAAGTACTTAGTTAGTCCTTTTTCTCTACTGATATTGATAAACTTTTGAAGAACATGCCATTGACAATTGTAATTTAAATGCTCAGGAAGTAGCTGTAAAGCAACTTGACAGGAATGGATTACAAGGGAATAGAGAGTTTCTTGTTGAAGTTTTAATGTTGAGTCTTTTGCACCATAAAAATCTAGTGAATCTAATTGGATATTGTGCTGATGGAGATCAAAGATTATTGGTATATGAGTACATGCCATTGGGATCCCTTGAGGACCATCTTCTTGGTAAGATTCTCCTTATTGCTTGTGTTTTGTCATTTGTGTTGAAATTTATAATTTTGATATTTAGCATTGAAATTAGAAGTTAGAAAGCTTAACAAGAAGATGAAAAAACATCTAGAAGTTAAAGGGTGATGCACTAAAACAGTAAATTGGTTGATTACAAATATTTTGTTGAACTTTGGTGCAGATCTTGAGCCACGACAAAAGCCTCTAGAATGGTTCAATAGAATGAAAATAGCTTTGGATGCTGCAAAAGGTCTAGAATATTTGCATGACAAGGCCAATCCTCCAGTCATCTACCGTGACTTGAAATCATCAAACATCTTATTGGATAAAGAATACAATGCAAAACTATCTGATTTTGGACTAGCAAAGTTGGGTCCTACAGGAGACAAATCGCATGTATCTTCAAGAGTAATGGGTACTTACGGATATTGTGCTCCTGAATATCAAAGAACTGGTCAACTAACTGTAAAATCAGATGTATACAGTTTTGGAGTTGTTTTGCTTGAATTGATCACTGGAAGGAGAGCCATTGACAACACAAGACCGACAAGGGAGCAAAATCTAGTTACTTGGGTGAGTTTTCCTATTCATCTTCTCTAATGCAGCAATGCTATATTTGTACAAGAATAATTTTGAGTCATTACCATATATTAAATTTCACTCTAAAAGAAGAGTTTTTTTGTCAAAAAATAAAATATTAATGGAGATTGGAAAAGAAAGATTGCATGGTATTTGGTTTTGATGAAGTTACATTTGCCCTAATTGTTTTGATACAAAAACAGGCATATCCAGTATTCAAGGAGCCTAACAGATACTCAGAATTAGGAGACCCACTTCTTGAAGGAAAGTTCCCAATGAGATCCTTGAATCAAGCAGTGGCAATAGCAGCCATGTGTTTGAATGAGGAGCCATCAGTGAGACCCTTGATCAGTGATGTTGTGACTGCACTTAGTTTCCTTGGGAGAGTCCCAGGGAGCCAAGACCTCTCAGCAATGTCTCCTGTTCAGATGCCCTCCCCATCACCAGACCAAGAAGCCATTGATGGCCCTCTCAATCTTCTCCGACAAGATATCACTGCCATGGAACGCCAAAGGGCAGTTGCAGAAGCCATCGAATGGGGCACAAATTCTAGGAACAAAGCACCACAGCGTCAAACTTCTCCCTCTTTGTAAATCCACTCCAATTATATTCATATAATTTCACTCTACTCTACTATAATTCATTTCTATCTTGTTACGTCTCTCTCTATATAAATAACACTCAGTGTACATAATAAATTCCACAAACAATTCATACTGTTAAAAAAATATTAACTTGTATGAATTTTTTCAATTGCATCCGTTTCTTCTAAAATAATTCTTTTAAGTATTTTTTTTTTTTGTGAAATTAAAATCATCTAAACTTTATTTGAAGGGTAAAATCGAATTAATTTTTATTTTTACGTTGGTAATGAAATTTAAGGAACACTTGTAACAAACCTTCAATCAGTAACTTTGTGGTTGATAAAAATCAAGTGAGATTTAGTAAGTTTTATGATAAATTTTGAATATAAATTAAGATTCCTTCTACGAGTCTGCATATAAGTAAATTAGAAGTAGATGTACAAGTATGAATATATAGGTACATATAACGTAATTAAGGATTAATTGTATATTATGTTGCTCTAATTTTATTTATATATTATTTCGTCATATATTAGTACTATTTCGCTAGTTTTGCACCACTGAGTGGAAAGCAGCATTTGAGAAGTTTGTCCAAACTATAGATCATTATCAATTCAAAATCAATGATAGGAAGAAGGCAATGGCTTCCTTCACCCCATATTTTTTACCTGCACCCTATTCGGTAAATGAAATGACCAAAATATCATTGTTGGTTTCTGTTTTTTTAGTGAATCCTAGATATGGGAATCTATAAATCTTCCAAAATTTGATTTTCAGAGAAAAAAAAAAAGATTACATTCCGGAAACCTTATTTTGTAAGTCAAAATTTGATTTTTGGAATAGGATTTCTAAAATGAAAATTTTTTATTTCAAAAACTAAATTCTGAAATGTTTATTTTGATCTCTTCTCTTCCAGAATTCATAATCAGAATCGTTTTCTAGAATTCGATTTCGAGAAATATCCTAAATTCATTAAAGCTCGACAATTTTGGTATTTTGAAAAAATGATAGGGTGCATATCAAAATTGATGGGTGCAGAAAGCAATTCATCTAGAAGAAAGACTTGTGATCCAATTGTGACAGAAAATTCCGTTTAATTGGTCAATTTAAAGTGATGGGCAAGACATTTTGTTAAACGTCCACCACATTTCATAAGAAGCTCTACTTATATTGATGATGCAAGGACCACAAAAGAGGTCAGTGACAACCTCCTGGTAACGTCCAATTTTTTTTAATATAGACGATTTTAAAATATATAAAATTTTAATTTATATTTGTTTATATTAATTAAAAACTGTATCATCGTATTAATTTATTTATATTAGTTATATAAATTTAAATATTAATTATTTTAAAAAAATATATGTTATTTATTTAATCTTTTTATATTTTCATTTTTTACTTTTCTTATATTGATTTTCATCTTTTTCATAACCAGAGAGTGATGGAATAAAATTTCACTACAAAAAAAAAATCAATTTTCTCTACGGAAAAAATCCGTAGATAATGTTTAAATTCCATATGTAAATAGTAATTACATACAAATTACATATGAAAATAAATCCATATGTAAATGCGGCGTAGGTAATTTATCTATGAAATTATTTCTGTATGTAATTTATCTACGAAATAATCTGTATATAATGTCGTAGATAAATACAACATACATTACATACGAAATTCTTCCGTATATAATTTATATACGGAGTAATTCGTATGTAATTTATCTACATCATTACATACGAATTATTCCGTAGACAAGTGAGGATGTCCATCTTTGGCTTGATCTTGATTTTGGTGTTTCCTTGTGATCCCTGTTCATGTTGTGATGATGGTTGGTGTTGCTCCTGTTCTTGTTGAAATAGTGAATCAGAAGGTAGACTTGAAGATCCGTGATATATGAGCTTATCTACATCGGTGGAATTGTAGGTGACCTGACCAATACCGTAGATGCGACCTTTGGTATATTTTCCTCCTGCAACACGAATCCAAGTTTCATTCCTTATTCTTTCTTTCTCTACAGGGTCTATAGGGGATGGTTTTAATGCCCCACCACAGGATGCAGTCTCTAATATAGCTTGAGAAAACTTGTTCTCAAATTCCTAATGTTATTCAAAGATATAAACTAAATTATTTATACATATACATATTATAATAAAATAAATAACAAAACAATACTATACTTGCATGTGTCTTTCTAGATCGTTCATCCACAAATTCAAGAGTACCCTTTCGTACATGAGTTTTCTTAAAAACCTCATCTACATGTGGTGGACGACCCATCTTCTTCTCCTACAAACATCATCATTAATATAAAAAGTTATAAAGAATCAAAATTATTTGTGTTTAGTGTACTTACCATGCGAATTGCATGTTCATATCTAGTAATGGAGTTACCTGTGTGTAAAATGCCACCTATTTCAGATGCCCGATTTTGTTAGGCTTGTGAACACTTTGCACGATAGGTTGCATAATTCCATATGGATAACAAGGAGTTCCACACATCATCAAACATCCAATTTGGCTTTTTTTTAGTTTTGCGTGCTTGCATGAACATTTCGGACAGCCTATGTGAAGCTTCAGAATGAATATTTTTTTTATCATTTGCTCATGTTCCGGTTTCCAGCTGACCTTCATTTATGTAAACACAATTGGGAATAGTGGATGAGAGATAGCTATATAGTAATTGTTTACTAACAATACACATGGTAAAAAAAGAAAAACAAACAAAAACAAGAAGCATGATAAATTTGATTGGTAAACATAACATTAGTTATGATTGATTACACACCAAACCAAAAAAATTATTGACACATTGTATAAGAATGATAAATATGATAAAACTTACTTTGAAACATTGGAAAAAATGTCTTTATCTGGATCAGGTATTGAACCCCGTGTGATGATATTGTTGCTGAATGGTTGTTGTGATGGCTTGTAATGTAATCCTACATGGATAAAACCTTAATAGGAAAAAGTGATTCCAAAATTAGTATACAATAATTTGTTATAACATATAATGCAAACAACTTGTTATTTAATTCTCACCCTTGACCATTAGGTGAAATCATAGGAAGAGTAGCATCAAATGGGGTACCATCCTGAATGTCCGATTGCTCATCACCTCCATGACCTATAGATGGTGAAGGTCCTGATAATGGTGGTACCCTTGGCAATGGTGATGGTACTAATGATGTTTATGGCACGGTAAGTGATGGTGTAGGTGCCGATGCAACAAATGGGGATGGAGAAGATGTGACTAGAGGGAGCACTTGTCTTGATGTAGAAGGAATGTTAGCAGCAACATCAAATGGAGGAGATGTGGTTGTAGGCACAACACCTCCTAACTAGGTTAGTATATTGACATTAGTAGAGGATGAAGATGATATAGGTGTAAGACTTGGGGTTGGGAAAGTTATTTTCAACATATAGCATGGCCTTTTCTTTACTTTCTTTCCCTTATTCACATGGGGACCTGAGGGTTGGGGTGGGTCACAACCTCATCCTAACATATCTATAAATACAAAATGAACACAAAAATAATGGTACTAATGAAAGCAACATACATAAAACATAATATAGAAATATTTCTCATAACAATCATCAACTTCTAGCAATATCTTTACAAAATAAAATTAACAAAAGAGAAGTATAGACTTCAATTATTATCATTAAATCCTCCTTTATTCTCTTCTTCAGAATCATTATCTTGAACTTCTTCTTCACTATCTTCTTCAAAATCATTATCTTCAAAGTCACCCCCTTCAAAGTCACCCCATTTCAATTCGAAAAAAACATTTACAATGACATTTATTGCATAGACATCTTGTTTGTCTTTCATTCAAGTAAGTTTGTTGTTCATAGGCTTTAATGACAAATTGTTCAACCCCATTTACAAAACTTTTTTTCAAACCTCGTCTACCACTATAGCATCTATCGTACATCCAATCTCAATTAGTATGAAACCAATTCATTTGCTATATATTGAAAACATAAATGTGTTATATAAGCAGAAATCCTACTTAAGATAGTAGTCACCAAAACTTTTTAAATCATTTTCACCATTTTGACAATATTAAAGTATATTGACAATATTATTCACCATTTTTACACACATGTATATATATATATAT
>Ga0123340_1007884_pt1 | contig 10139 bp, 2 predicted proteins | sample SirMexnodulemix_FD_89961 | JGI IMG/M metagenome (GOLD analysis project Ga0123340, IMG submission 89961) | Root nodule microbial communities of legume samples collected from Mexico - Siratro Mexico nodule mix | ecosystem: Host-associated > Plants > Roots > Nodule | place: Mexico: Nepantla...
ATTAAATATATATATTAATTTCGTACCATATATTTTATAATATTACCAATAATAGAATACATATATTAAAATATTACATAAATGACATTGATTAATAATTAAATACTTGCATTAATTAATTGTGTTATTTTAAAAATATGTACATAATCAATTCAAAAGGGAAAAATTACTAAAAAAGTAATTGATGTTAATCCCTTTTCACAAAGCTACTCATCTCCTCTTTGCATCTATATAAAGCACACATTCATAGAGTTTTCTCAACTAAGTTATCGAAACTTCACCAACTGAAAAAGTAATGTTTCTAGACATATATTAATATTTAGATTTTGAATAACTGGCCAATAGTATAGGCAAAGATGAAGAGGAAGAAGACGCAGATATATATTTTTCAAAAGCGGATGAATCTTAGAATCAAATCAAGGAAGTACCAAAGGTCTTGTATATATTTTTGATTAATTAGATTTGAAGTTTTAGCTAATTTTACATATATTTAATGTTTTCATTTTTTTATATTTTACATATGGTTATTCCATTTCAGCTTTCAGCAATACACAACTTCTCTTATTTTCTATCCTTGGCTCAAGCAATGGTGATTTCAAACGTTGATTACAATGTTCCGAATTCACGGTCTAGGTCAAATGAACCCAGGCAAATTCAACTTGAGCAAGCTACTACATCCGTACCGACTAATACAAGACCCCAACAACAAACTACTCGGTACATAAGTGTAAGACTATTTTATAAACTTCTGAAACTGTTTATTCTCTTTAAATAAGATTCTTTAATTTTGTTTATTTTATTTAATGGCTTTTTGATTTTCGTTACATTTCCAATTACTAAGTTTTTATTTCAGAAGCATTACTATATTTGTAGAGGGGTTAATTAGTACGGAAAACTATATTTGTCCAAAGTTGCTAAAAGAACCTTTTTTTTTATGCATCAGGATTCCTGAACAAGTTCAAAACTATGTTGATGTTTACAATCAAATGTCTTCCACACTTCAGAATCACTTAGATGCTTTAAGATGCCTTCATCTCAACTTGCTGAAGAATGCCATAACATATGCTCAATTATTTTAGAAGACATAAACATCCTTTATAAATGTGGCTTCAAAGGAAAAACTGTAAAACCTTTACAAGAATATTTTTGTTTATTACCTGTAGCACAACCAATTATACCTTTTCTTTATGCTTTCCATTTATATGTTCTACACTTCTTACAAAAATCCCTATTCCTGTATTCTTCTATGTACAACACGCAATCATTTAGACAAGTATCAAGTTTGATGTAATTAAGACGAAGCTTGTTTATGGTTTTCACCGCCTTATAGGATGGATACGAAATTTTAGCATGTTAAGAGGCATCAGCTAACAACTCTAGTACAATGGACATTACCTTATCACTTATCTTGCATAGACATTTGATATGATACAACTTGACCAAGAAAGAAGGTTTAGAATATTTATCACACACTTCATATAAACTTTCTTGATCATTTTGCATTAACTCAACAAAATCTCCAATATCGTCATTCATAGCATGGATTGACTCTGCACCCATTTCCCTATCATTCACCACATCATTGTTATATTGATGATACCCAAATGTCTCATTAATCATGTCACACATCGAATTATGACCAAGAACTTTTTCATTATCTTCTTGCGGCATTACATATGTTTCATTTATCACATTTATTCCTATTCTCTGCCTATATAGAAGTCACACTTTATATCCAATCGAAAATGGATTAACAATCAAGTGCTTGTACACTTCTTCATGACATTGCCATTTGGTAAAGTTGCAATTCTGACATGGCATATTATCTTTTTTCTTGCACCATTATTAGCAAATGCAAAGTCAAAAAATTTATCCAAGCCTTCCATATATCCAAGTATATTTCTAGGCATGTTTATCCAAAATTTACCCATTGGAATGATAGTTTGTTCAAACCAAGATAATTGTAAAAAATAGATAACATTTAAATTATAGTATGTAAATAAGTAAATATAAAATATTCTTTATGTGGTATCTTTAAGTTACTTGCTAACAAGACATTCTATAATTTAATCACTTCTTTAATGTCTATGTTTCTGTTTGGCTATTTCAATTTAAAACAATCTAAATAGAAATTAAAAATATCAACTTTCATTACAAGAAAAATATTTAGAGATCAATTTTTAGCTACCAAATAAAATGATTGTTAATTGTGACCAGAATAATCATCAAATTAGGTTTTGGTTATTGAATAATTACAAAAAAAGTAATGGTTAAATTTTGTAACCAATTAAGTCAAAATAATTTGTATCTAACATTAGCTGCCAAGGTTTTAGTTACTTATACTATTAGATTTTAAATTGGTATCTAATTAAGTTAGAGACTAGTTTAGAGTCTAATTGTATAAGTGACTAAAATCCTGGTACACATGTATTTAGTTTGGAATCTTGCTACACTAACGTAGTCTCTATTGTCAGAATCGATTTATGTTGAAAAATATATTAAAAAGTTGTCCTACACTAAATAGAGATTCACCTATAGATAAATAAACATTGAACAATTAAATCAGTATGCTAACATATGAGAGAAAATAAGAGTCATTAAGAATAATTTTTTTAAAATGAATTTCAATGTTTGGAAAGATTAATGGAACTATGAAGCTTTACTTGGTAAGTTGATTTGGTTCCCGCTGAGGACTTGTCTTTTGTTTTGCAGAAAAAGGAAGGGCTATTCATGACAATCTAAGAAATACAATTCTTATCTTATTTGACATGACAGCCATGCAATGTTAGGTAAAAATTATAATATTAATGAGGGAAACAAATTTATTACAAGTGGGAAATTTTATACCATTAGCATTGATTTTCACTTAATTATTGTGATAATTCACTATAAGAAAATAGTAAAATGGCTGCCAAAAAGATGCGTGGGTTAATGGCCATGCAACATGGATAGAAAATTAAAAAATAAAAAATAAAACCAAACGGAGGCCAGAGCACCAAAATATTATTTGCAATTAATTATTGCAAGTAGCGTGGGCTACACCCATACAAAACGCAAAAGAAAATTCAAAAAAAAAAAAATAAATCCAAGCGGAGATCAGACCCATGCACCAAAATATTATTTGCAATTAATTAATTGCAAGTAGCGTGGGCTAGACCCACGCCAAACGCAAAAGAAAATTAAAAATAAATAAATAAAACCAAGTGGGGGTGAGACCCACGCATTAATAAATTGCAAGCAGTAAGTAGCGTGGGCTAGACCCACGCAAACGTAAAAGATAATTTAAAAGTTAAGAAATAAAACCAAGCGTAGACCAAACCCACGCACCAAAATATTATTTATAATTAATTAATTACAAGTAGTTTGGGTTAGACCCACGAAAAACATAAAAGAAAATTTAAAAAAATAAAACCAAGCGGGGGGACCAGACTCACGCACTAAGTATATTTATTTAATAAGTATAATAATAATCGTAACATGAAAAAAAAAACTCTTTTAGTTTGATGGTTAAGGATTATGCCTAATGAGTAATAAAAATATTTAATTATGCTTTCGGTAGCGTGGCCACGCCCACGCATTTGCTTGGATTTTTTTTTATTGAATTATGTTTCTTAGGCTGATTTTTGCAGTTAAATACGGGTGCCAAATGTCTATGCATTGGAAAATAGTACTTGTCATTAAAACACATCTCTATCATAAATCTATTATCTCCTACTACCAACTAATTTTTTGAAACATAAATCACTAACTGAAAAATAGACAGGAAAATAAAATTTTAATCTGTCCTATTTTCTTTGTAAATTATTAAAGATTATTATTTTTTTTTTCAGCACTAACATTTTTAAGATGCAGAAATGTTGAAATAGGCATGACCTATATTTTTAGTTTTTGTGACAGCATGATATTTGAAAGAGATAAAAGTATTTGAAATTCAAAGAATTAGCTGCATCACAGGGTCTCTAAATAACTTTTAATTAGAAATCGAGTTAATAACTAATAATTGATTATTAAATTGAATGGATGTTTTGCTTCTACTATAACATCATAAATATCTCACAGAATATTACTAATTATTCATAAGTATTCTAGTTATTGAACTACAGAGGAGAAAAGCTTGGCAAAATAAAAATTAGTATTCATACATGCCTAAAAACTATTCAATAATTTAGCTATTTTGTCAATTAAGAAAAATTGAATACCTAACTTTCATTATATACAAATTTAGTAGTCGGTTCTTCGTTAAAAAAATGCAAGAAAATATTTCTTTGAAATATAGTGTGCAGAGAGAGTTGTAGTACTGGTGCAAGATTGACCGAAAGAGGTGAAGACTTATAGCAACTAAGTACAACATTATGCAGCTAAGATATAATATTACAGGAAACAATGGTTGGATGCTGAAAACAGGAGTAGGATAATCATCTGTCAAAAATTTAAATTCCCAAAAACAAAAACTAAAATGCTAAAATGGTCTTGTGAAACAAATAGTATCATTTAAGCCCTAAACCAAACAACTACTAAGACTTAATTAATTAACCAATCACAAAGATAGAATTGTACCTTGAATCATGTCATACCGAATAATAGTTATAAAAAAAATGAAACTTAAATCTCTTCTAGAACAGAAACATTCTAAATATATTGTGCAGCTTTTTACTATAAATAAATTGTTATTAAAAAACTAATTTTTAACTACTAAATAAAATAGTTACTAATTATAATCAAAATAATCACTAAATTAAGTTTTAATAGTTAAATAACTATAAAATAAAAATAATGATTAAATTTAGTGAATAATTAAGTCAAGATAATTAGTATATAAAATTAACTATCAAGATTTAGTCACTTATACCATTATATTCTAAATTGATATATAATTAAATTTTTAAGTAAATCAGTATAAATTTTCTTATTCTATATCTAATATTCTTTTTAAATGGTTTATACTCCACAATTTGAAATCTGACTTGAATCAAACACTTCCTTTTTAGAGCCAATTGCATTTACATTGTTAACTAATTTTCCTTGAAGGACACTGTCTAAGTATATAGTCAAACAAGATTCTGCGGATGCAAAATTTCTCGGTAGGTGCATGGCTAATGCAAATAGACATGGATGTCCATCACATGCTCTACAATACAACTACGCATCAAAGCAACAATATTAGCAACACTTTTCTGCATCATAGGCATTTGGAGATGGGATCCACCGTTGATGCATAAGTGTGGAATACAACAACAAAATCTTTCATTTAGTCTTTACACATAGAATCCTCGAGGTGTCTCAGGAGAAACTAGGAAGAACAATTTCCAGTTAAGAAGGCTTTTAATAAAGCAAATGAGTCCTTTTTACACAGAAATAATTTTGGAAGCTATAGAATAGCTTCAAAATTGGTTGTAAGAAGATGACTGGAGCATGCAAATTGTTGATTTTAAATGATGGTAGCGTCTAAGCTGGAAAGCACTCCCCGTTGCTATTTCACATGGCCATACCTTGGACCTTCCCCTCTCTTGCCAACCACATTGCTTCTTCCCCTCTCTATGTTTTTCTATGTTAGTTTATAATCATGCTCATACATTAGTGAAGAAAATGTATATGTTTGTATAGAGTTGCATTTTGTAACCCCCGTAAGATAAGATCAACCCCCAAAAGTAAAGACAAGAACAAAGAAAAAAGAAGCACCCATTTTTCACTTTCCCTCTCTCCTACCTTCCATCCTCCATGGTTTTCTCCTCCTTCTCTCTTGATTTTCACTCTCTATAATTTCTCTGTTCCAGAATTTGATCAAAACCTACAGTAGTTTAGGATCCTAGGATGATTTCAAAACAATCAGAAACTCAAATAGAGTAAGTTCATATTTTTCTCTAAAGATTCTTTGTTTTCTGTTTTTCGTTAAGTTTTTGTCATCAATATTGGTGGGAATAGTTGAGAAAAATGTTCTTATCAACTTGATTAAGGTTATATTAAAAGTTTGTGTTATTTGAATAACTTGTCCTAGATCCCTAAAGTTGGACTGGTATTATTGTCTGATCTGAGGAATTGATAGGAGATCGTTGTTTGAGGTAAGGAAAGCTAGTTTTTAACTCAAATAGAGCTTTATGTTAGAATATCTCAATGTGTGGGTGACGTGGTCTCCAATTTCAAAGCTTCTTTGTATAAATTGTTTTTGCATGAACGTGAATTGTTTTGATTTAGAAAATGAGTTTGATGAATTTCCTAGATGTATGTTTGATCTCAATGATTGAAAGATGAAGTTCATACCATACATTTGGGATAATGTATGAGTTATGCTTGTTTGAATACATTAAGTATAACATATTTATGTTTAACAGAGATCCTCAAGCTTCACTGATGATCTAAGTCACATAGACTAATATATCAAGTGGTGAGAAGCTGATTAGGGAGTTCATACACACCGGGACTGCTGGTAGACAGTTGGTATTGGATGTTTGAAGTTACTCTGATCCTTTTTCTTAGATTCAATGACAATCTAAGTCTTGGGTATTGGATTTGTCCTTTCTCTTAGATTTACTAAATCTAAGTCTTGGGTATTGGATTAGATGTTAGTCTCTGTAGGAGCATACTTAATGAGTCTTCCGAAAGACGATAGATATATGTATAACCTATACATATTGATGTGGTCCATGTGAGACCTTTATGTATGATGTTGACATGAGTACTTGAAATGAAAAAGAAAAACTAGTATTGAAACTTTGATATGCCAGACTTTAAGGAAATTCTTATGACTGATATACTTTGTTCTTTTTGCATGTATTTAGTATGTTATAAAATTTCAATTTCACTATCTTACCCTTGCTTTTTCATGTTATTGTATGAACTGCGATGACTGCACTATGTACACGAGCAGGTGCAGATACAGATTTTGGAGCACCTTAAAGATGATATGCCCTTAAACTGATTTTTCTTTTGTCTTGTATATACTTGTGTATATGTTTTGATGTAGTTAAATACTTTATGATCTTGGAATGGTCTTCCTTTTTGTCATGTGGATAGTTATACATAAGTTTGATGTATCTGAACACTTTATGTAGTACTTTGAACCTTAAATGCATGTTAACACTTGATAGCAGACAAAAGTTATTAGTTTAGTTGAGAAATCATCTTCAGATTGCCTGGCTTAAGCAGAAGAATCTTGCTCAAGCAAATTTTGTAGAAAAGTTCACTCTGGAAATCTCTGGAGTGTTTTCTCTCAGGCGAGAAATCTTTTGCCCAGGAGAGGAGGTATTCTCACCCAAGCAACAGTAGTTTCGCTCAGGCGAAAATGACCCTGGAGCAAGAGTGTTCTCTGCACTATTTTCGCTCAAGCGATAAATTTCTCGCGTGGATTTTCGCTCGGGCGAAATTATTCTCGCTCAAGCTAATTTTTTTTTTCTTTTCTCCTCTTCTTCTTTCCTTCTTTTCTTTATCTTTTTATGTATTAAATATTTTATGGTTTGAAATTATACTTTGTTTATCTATAAGAGTTGAATGGTAAATGTTATAAAAATTTTCGGCTGTTACACATTGGGTTATATTATGTATAGGATAGTCAAGAAAATGTAAACTAGGAAATATTGCTTTTGAGATGAAATATTGCATTGAAATGTTTGGTGTAATTAAAATAGAATCTAAGTTTATTTTGAAATGCCAAAAGAAATCTTATTCGTAAAAAACAAAACATAAAAGTATATCTAAGTTTATTTGGAATGTCCAAAAAAATCTTATTGGTAAAAAACAAAGCATAAAAGTATTTCTTTGAATGTAAAAAGTACACCAACTTAGTTATAATTAGTATAAGTTATAATAAATGATAAGTTTTTTAAGTAATAAAGCTAGAAAAGGATAAGCATAACAGTAAACAATAAATCAGTGAAGAATGTTTAGGTAATTGTGTAGTTTCTTGAGATCAAATAGAAAATATTTTATTCATTTTGGTTTATTTAGGATTATTCTTGATTTATATTGGCTTCACGAGTAAATCTTAGCTTTTATATTTGAAATTTAATAAAATAATTAACATAGTATTCTTATTTTTTTATCAAATCTTTAATTTTATTAATATATTTTTTTATTAGTAATAAGATATGAATAAATAAAGAAATATTTGGAGTCTTTCAAAAGTTCTGTTTATATAAACAATAAAATGATAGACATATTAAAGTTGCCTTCCCTGTTTTATTCATATTTTGCAAGGAATGAGAACACATTTCTGTGCTTTCATGTGGTTGTTGTATAAGCCAGTAAAATTTTGTAGGTTCGCGACACCAAAGTCTATCCTATTTAGCATGTGGTTTTTGTGACAATTCTTGTAAATAAGAAATTCATAGATAAGAATTACCTATATATTCTAAAATTTATACGTAAGTTGCGTAAGGATTTATCCATAACTAAGTAACCTAAGATAAATCTACGGGTAACTTAAAGAGATGTTTTATGCAACCAATTTATGGATTTATACATAGGTAACTTTTCTAGTTACTAAAAAATATGTAAATAACTTTGAATTTAAAATTAAATATTCATTTGTAGATAATCAATGCCTTTATATTTTCTACCATTCGCAGAAACCAAATATATTATTATTTTAGTAAAAAATTTGCATAGTTCCTGCTTATCATTCAAACAAATAGTACACAAGTGAATTCTTCTATATGAAAATCAATATATTATATAGATAACTAAAATTTTATTATTTTCAAAAAATTCTTCTGTGAATAAGAAAATGGACGATTCAACGATTCAATCCTTAATATTAACAATCGTAGGTTACCGTCCCATACAATAACCAACATAAATGACTTGGGTTATTAATAAATGAGTAAAATGAATTAAATATAAATAAAATGACCCACAAAGTTATTGTTTTATGGTTTTGAATTAAAAATTATGTCATATTATCCCTTCTATATAAATTTATTCAAAATTTATTGATGTTAAGGTAATAGGAAGTTTCACATTAAAAAAAGGTAAATTGAGCAACATATAAAACTTTGTACAAAGTATTTCATTTTATTAAAATGAGACAATAATATAACTATTATACATCAATATTTATCTGATAGAAAATGGTTTTAAGATGCCAACTTGAGAGGTTAACATAAAAAATTATAGTGTGTTATAAAGATAGAGCAACTTGTTCCAATTCTGCACCTTATTGGAAGATAATGCATTAACCGTTACAATTTGCAATTTGCAATTCACAATTAAATTTTTTCATAGTGTGTTATAAAAGATAATGCATATATCATTCTAATGTTTATGTTGTAAATATCACTTTGACCACAAGCTTTGATATATTCCTTCTTAGTCTTTGCTGGACTATTCCACTTTCCTTTAAAACTTACAGTAAGTCTTGTTTTCTTCCTCTTAAAAGCTGGCTAGATGGCCATAGCTAAGATTGTTGTTTTTTCTTACTCTTAAGCTACGTCCAGATGGTCAGTGCTGAGATTGTTTGTCGAACGTGTGTTCCATTTGCATAATCACAGACGAGCTTCCTGAAAACGAAATGGTTTTTTCAGTTTGATAATTAAATACAAACTACTAAACAAAAAGAGAAAACCCAAATATATGTAAGAATTTCCAAAATATACTAATCTAATTAATCAAAAGCTACCTTTGGTACTTCCTTAATTTGATTGTGAGATCAATCTTATCACACTTAGAAACACACATATGTCTGTGTTTTCGTCGTCTTCATCATTGCCCATGTTGCTGGTGATTTGCCCAAATTTTAAATATTCAGAGAAATATTACTTTTTTTTTTTTGGTGAAATTTAGATAACTTAGTTGAGAAAACTCTATGAATATCTGCTTTATATAGATGCAAAAGAGGAGATAAATAGGAAATGAAAAGAGATTAACATTAATTAATTTTTTAAAAGCTTTCCTTTTGAATTGGTTGTCTAAACATATTCAAGATAAAAAAAATTAATAAAAACGTGTTTTTAACTATTACATAATGTCATTTATGAAATATATTAATATATGCATTATATTATTTCTATGTGATATCATTAAATATATTAATGTAATAAATAACCATAATTTATGTATTTAATTATTTGTGAAATATATTAATATATTAATTTAATGTATTATATAATTAATATAATGAAACTTTAATTCACAAAATTAATATATAC
>Ga0123340_1007887_pt1 | contig 10137 bp, 5 predicted proteins | sample SirMexnodulemix_FD_89961 | JGI IMG/M metagenome (GOLD analysis project Ga0123340, IMG submission 89961) | Root nodule microbial communities of legume samples collected from Mexico - Siratro Mexico nodule mix | ecosystem: Host-associated > Plants > Roots > Nodule | place: Mexico: Nepantla...
ATATATATATATATATACTTGTACATATTTGTATAAGATATGTGTTCAATATATAAAATTATATTTCTTTATATCGTATTCGAACTATAAGCTTAACTAGCCTTTTTCGACCCTATCAATGGTTATTACTATTCCTTCCGCTTTTGTGGAACTTGTCACACCAACTCAATTATCATTAAACTATCTTCTTCAAATTACCTCACCTAGTACAAGCAAGTTACTCTTTTGATGACGGTAAATAATGTACTTGGCTGTGTTTCTGGCACCCTTCCATGTCCTTCAGCAACAATTGGAATCGGTGACACAGTTGTTGAAAATCCTCTTTTGTGAAACTTGTCACACCAACTCAATTACCCATTAAACTATCTTCTTCAAATTACCTCACCTGGTACAAGCAAGTTACTCTTTTGATGACGGTAAATAATGTATTTGGCTATGTTTTTGGCACCCTTCCATGTCCTTCAGCAACAATTGGAACTGGTGACACAATTGTTGAAAATCCTGCTTTTATTGCCTAGAAGCATCAAGATAATTATGTGCTTCTGGCTATGGTTGGTACTTGTGGTCCTGAGGCATAGATTGTCATGTCCTCTACTACCTCATCTATGACCAAGGTTTATGTCAATCGGTCTCGCACTAGGATCATGTCTTTTAAAGAGCGTCTTTCCTCCATCACCAAAGGTGATTCTAATGTCTGTGACTATTTGCGCTCTATTCGCTCCATAGGTGATGACCTTGCACTTACTTATTGGTCATTCCCTTGCACTTACTTATTGGTCATTTATTGGTCATTCTGTTGATGATATTGATCTTGTCATTATGATCCTAAATCCGCACTCGTGATCAAGCTTTTTGAAAAAGAACTTATACACAAAAATGAAATCCTCATCGTTCATGTTAAGTTTCATGTATAACTTATCAATGGCACTACACACCTCGACAACAATAAACTAGGAAAGGTTATCTGAACATATCATTAAAGAAGAATCTATTTCTTCCACCAATTCTTTAGAGAAATTCCTCAAGTACCCCAAAGTACTCAAGTTGAAGGATTGGATGGAATTTTTCCTTTTGGGCACATTTGGCTTGGACCCACCTTAAGAGGAGGCTTTACATTTGCCTGCTCTCGAGGAGTCGGCTACAACTGCAATGACCGATGGCACAGTGGGGACCGCTAGACCAGAGAAAGGAAGAGAAATAATCTTTTTCAGTATCTACCTCTGGTGAGAAAGTCAATACAACTCAGAGACAAATCATCCCCTATGAGAGCGATTTCTTTACTAATTATAGGTCTATTTTAGTTGGAAGAATCAAAAAATGAAGAAGAATAAGAAAAAGAAAAAGAAGAAGCCATTGAAAATGTACCTACTAGGTTACATGAATCTAAATGGAGACGACAACAAATAGAAAAAATGGAGAAAAGCTCTCATGAAGGTAGCACAATAAGGGGAGGAAGCTTCATGAAGGCAACACAATAAGGAGAAGATGAAGCAATGAAGGTAGGAACAACCAAATATAAAACAATTTAAGCATTTCAAACAACACAATAAAGGAAAATGAAGCAATGAAGGTAGGAACAACCAAATATAAAACAATTTAAGCATTTCAAACATTTTTTGTTAAAGTCATACATATCATAGGCCACCTCTGACTAAGGCTTTGTAAAATTGCAATAACTCATCATTATGAATAAAAATTCCTCATAAATATGTATGAGGAAAAATGCCACCATTAAAATCCCTACTATGCCATACACTAAGTATAAAGGACTTCTCAGTCCTAGTTAAGTTCACAAAGCTTCTAGTCTTTTTGTTGTGAAAATGCAACCTTAAAATTTTTCACTTAAAGCAAACTCAATGAATCACATATAAACTCACTAATAAATCCTAACAACTCAAAATAATATAAAAATTAATTTTATTACATAGACTAAACTATCCAATACTTAATAATGACTTATATTTGAATATTAGCATAAAGCTATAAATATAGCTTTGATCAAAATTTAATCTCTTCAAAGTTTTATAAATATAATTTTGACCAAAGTTTAATTTCCTCAAATGTCTCTCAAATTCAAATTTCCTTGGACAATTCCAAGTCAGTTTCCATAAAAAAAAAAAACTAACCTTCTCTATTTTTATTTGTCTCAATCCTATAAAAATAGTTGGTAAACTATATAAATTTTCGCTACGAAGTTTTCAACATATTTACTAATATGATTATTTGTGATATCTATCTATCTATCTTATAAAACTGAGTTGTAATTAAAGAATGTATCAAGTTATACATATCCTATATTTTGATAATAAATATAAAATTATCCTTATACCATTTTTTTTTTAATCATCCATCCTTATACCATGTTAAAGTTAAAGTGTGGATGTAGCGGAACTAAAATTAAAAAACCACTAGGATATGTAATCTACAATTATTTCTATTATCTCCCACTTTTTTATAAACCACTACATTCTTTATCTGAAACAATCATATCTGAATTACATAAGATAAACAATGTCTCTCATATTGATCCAACAAATCTTGGGGAAAATGCATAGGATGATAATTTATATATTATTCATGATGATTACAATTAATATATACATATATATTACTAAATTGAGTTCCCACTTCACAGTTTTGGAGAGCAATGAAGAAAAAAGCATGGAGGCCCAGTCCTCAAGCAGTTGCATGGAATCCAACATCCGAAGCTGCAGCTTTTAGAAGCAAGCCAAAGAGAAGAAACGGGGAAGAGAAGAAGGGGCTATGGTCAGAGTCCAGTTCATACACAGTAGATGGTGGCCACTTCTTTATCATGGCTTCCTGTTGCTCTGGCTTCACCACCTTGTCATGCCTTGTCCTTATGTACACGCGGGGCACCTTCTCCACTACTTCACCACCACCCTCTCTGAATTGCGCACTCGTCAATGCTAGAAATGGCCCTGGCCTCAACAGCATCTCAGCCAAGGTTGAATCCTGGCCCATCATTCCACTATTCATTCCTTACATGCTCACAGTTCAACTATATATCATATACATATATATGCTGCATGCACATGCCATTTGGCCCAGAAAAATAATATTTGATGAAGTTGTTTTCATTTAGAAGAATAATTGTGTTTTTCATATTCTTTTCAAAGGAATAGCCATAAATGGTCCTACACTTGGCAAAGCTGAGGATGACATTAACAATAGGCCAAAGCATGGCATGTGGGGTACCCTACTCTCTAATGCCGAGAGAAAGTGACATACTATCAAGCAGGCTATAGACAATGCATGCAATTGCATTGCTACATGGTATAGCTTCAGCAATGTAGCATGTCCTTTCTTTTCATATGTAGTGAGATATTAATTAATTATCATAGTTCAGTACCTCTTGAGGACTCAAAGGGTAGAGGATTTTGCGTTGAAATTCTTTCTTCACCAAAGCACTGGTTGGAGGCTTGTCATGTCCCAATCCGAATCCTAGCTCGTACACATCGCCATATTCAGATAAGTCAGGCACACCCTGCTTGTTACAAACCAGAGAAACTTTCTATTATATCTGCTATTTACCCGTGGCACAGAAAAAATTAGTTACTCTACTGTCATAATTAATTCTAGCAATTAGGCTCGTGAATTTGTGTTACTTTTCAATCATTAGGGGTACATTGAACACAGTGAATAATCGATATTACCTATGGAAAAGAAAGGGTTGTCGGACCCAGGAACGAAAAGAAAGCAAGAGATTTGGCAATTTCTTGTCTCCAAACAAAGATTGCTGATAATCATTAATACAAGGATTGCTATTTTATAGGAGTTTGGATGGCACACAATTATTGATGACAATTGATAAACAGAGTAGAGACATAAGGGAAGCTTTGATGAAGTCGCTGTAATGATTTTTAATAAAGACAATTAGCTTTGTTCGTACACATTCTAGTTCTAGGCTTTTACGAGATCGGGTTAGAGTTAGGTTTCTTTTCATTGTTTTCCAGAGTTAAATAATAATTGTACATAGTATAAAATAAACCATAAACAGCCCGGGTCAGAATGCCCATCCCTTTTACTGATCAATATTAAATTGCAACTATTTCGTTGTCAAAGCCTGTAAAGGTGGTAATCTGAGTAGAAGAGGTCATTGACCAAATTAATAACTCCAATAGTGAGATAAAAAAAAAATATGAATTTTCTCTTTTCAAGAGGGGGATAACGTAAAATAGAGAAAAGAAAGGAAGTCCCAATTGAAAAAAGTCCCTTTCATGCTGAACAAACAAACTCCCCTATTGCTAAACAGCTGCTGGTTTGTTTGCACATGGTGCTATCCTTGGGGAAAAACTAAGAGTAGGTATATAGAAGCATAATTTAGTGAACCTCAGAGTTGGCTACGAACTAAAATCTACAATCTGTTTGTGAAGACAGTTGGCAACCAATTATTTCAACAGAGCATCGGCATCAACCTTGCTGGAAACCTTCAAGATTCCAACACCGATCAGCAACAATGGAAGCCAATACACATCACTATCACATTCTATCCTAACACTCAGACATACTACCAAACTCCAAACGAAGAAAGAAACATATACAGAAGAATGAATTTAAAACACAGCAATCCACACCTATGGAATAAGAACAGAAGAGAAAGTTTATGAAAAGGACTCACATCTTTGAAATCTTGATCGGTCAAGAATCCGAATTTGAGCATAGTAGCTGCCACATAAACAGCTAAACGGATCTTATTTGCAAACCTGTGACAGGCCTGAGTAATGCTCAAGCCTCCAGCGCTGTGCCCCACCAATATAACCTATAGCAACCACATGACTGATATGAGTTCTGATACCACAACACATATCCCATATAACATAAGGTGGAGAAAGGGACATAAGGAAGGGGGCAGGGGGGACCAATTTTACCACCTGTTCATTCTCAGGCAAAGCAGACATAAAATCCATTAGAGGTTTATTATAATCATCAAAAGATAGCACAGAATCTGCATCAGATTGATCAATTCCAGCACTTTTCAGGTCTATGCATGACACCTTATACCCAGAATTCTCCATAAGGCACCGGATTTTGTACCAGCACCAACTTCCCCCACATATGCCATGTACAAGCACAAAGTGCTGATTCAACCCAACACCAACAACTCCTTCTTCCCTCACTCCCTCAGCCATGCTTTTCTCCGCCTTCACTGTCATTTTTCTTTCAACCGTCTTGCTGACAACATATATATATATAGACAGACACATATACATATATAGGATAATAGTTGTACGTGTTGAAGTGTCAGCACAAGTAGTGACGTTTATCTTTCTAATTTTCTTTCTTAATATTAATCGAATATTTAGAGGTTTATATATATATATATATACCTCTTTAATTTTTGCCTTTATTACTAAAAAAGTACTCGTTAATATTAACATTTATTAGAATTTCAATCTTCTGAGTGCACCTTACGCGAGTGTTATGCAAAAACGAGTTATGCTCCACACAGATCTATGCAGACGTTTTCAAAGTTCTGATGATGAATGGAAATGACCCCAAGAGGGATTTTTTTTATTAAAAAACAATAATTAAAAAACTGATGGAGTAATATTTATTACATTAAATACAAACTGGTTTTCTTACTTTTTTATTGGTTTTTTTTTTATTTCCTTTTTAAACCGATTTTTTATAAGCTTGAATTGGTATTTAATAAACAGCAAATAATTTGAATATCATATGAACGAGTCATTAAAAAGAAAAAGAAAAAAAAATGTTAACAAGATCATTCTAAAGTTCTATGTAGCACGAGCTTTGTAGAATTTTAACAAATTTTTTGTTATAAATAAAAAAAAAAGTTGATTCTTATAAAGAAAAGGTACAAAAATTTCATTACCTTTGGCATTAATACAAAGAAGATTTTAGCTTTGGAAATGGTGTTTCGTCCTTCAACACACGCAAGAATTTTTGTTTGTTTTTTATTTAGTGCATGAGAGTTGAATCGGTCGGTCGTGACACATTAACTTCATTTGTTTTTTTGGCACATACATTAACTTCTTTCATTGATCCATTTTATTGCTGTGACACATTGATTTGTTTTATTACCATCGTGTTTCTTTATTAGGATATTGGTGGCCGACACTATCTTCTTTATCTGCATCAAATATTGTCTATATATATACACTTACACACACAAAAAAAAATTACGGAATTATTGTAAATGTAAAATATTCATTGGTTTTATTTTAAAAGAATTTTTGCTGAAGAATTTGATACACTAGTGAGCTTTTTAATTATATTTCATTAGAATATTAGGATAATGTTTTATTAAGAAACCATTGTGAAATATATTTTGCCGATTGACTTTATATCTTTGGTGCAACAAAGTGGCTCTCGTAAATGGGTCATTTTCTGTCTTTCTAGGCCACGCGGGATTAAGCACTACCATTAAAAAAATTATGTAGAAGCTTCAAATTAATGCCAGTAATAATATTTTTAATTAAAAAAATATTTTGTTTCATGATTTTCAGCAATTGGAAACACTAAATGGCACACTATGAATGGATACGGAAGGTCAACCCCCACAAAAAACCTGGCCATTAGACGTTCGTAGGTAGAATTAACGTTTTATTTGATGGAGGAGGATCATTTGATATCATTTGAAAATATTTTAATGGAAAGTAAAAAAAGTTTATTTGTCCCAACTTGGATGGGCTCTTAGGTATTATGGTGTCTTTCTATAAATTTTACTTGTGCATCTTCGCTTTTGAATATTTTTTTATCTTAAGTATCAATGGAGTGTTGAGAAATATATTATCTATGCTCAAGTTAAGGTATGATATTTAGAATTCAAATATTGGTTTACAAACGTATTCTTTATCTCGTAGTGAGTAAGTACATTCTGTCTCTCGCCTTTTTTAAGAATCTCTCGAAATACAAATTGATTTGAATATTTAATTAATATTAATAATAATTAATTCTTAACTGTCATTTTAGATATATGAAATATATTAAGGTCAAAGTTAAGCTATGTCATCTCATCTGAATACTTGTACATGATGTTAGTTGTGTATGTCTCAACCATATTAACCTATGTCATCTCCTATGAATACATATCAATTTATGCATGATGTTAGTTATCTATATCTCAACTATGTTTAGTATATAATAAAATATACTGATATGATTAATTTGATTGAACTAATAAAAATTAATAGATTTTTCTTACAAGAGACCAATTAGTTCTAACAACAACAACTTTTTCAGTCGTCTTTGATAATTTTTGAGTTTGGATGATGTTCTAAGTCTTTAAACGTTTATGGTCTCGGGAAGAGGTCTTGCAGATACTCTGACGCTTAAGTCAGTAAAGATCAGATTAGTACAGAGTGAATATATTAGAGTTCAAAAGTACCTTATATCTGAAGATGAGGTTCCTATTTATAGGTGTCATAGTGGGCCTTCAGTGTTTAGGCTAAAAGGTCTAGTTCAACATGGGCCTCCCTTTGCTTTTCTTCATTTATTCTGAATCGTGAGTCGCCACGTGTACTTTGTCAGTGGCATGTTAAGGGGAGTTGTCATATGTCCTTTGTCGGTATTGCGTTAGTAGTAACTTTGTTCCCTGGCCAAACGAGATAGGCTTCTTGGTCGGCCGACATAGTCGATTCAGATGGTGCATGCAAATGTAGTTTGATTATGGTGGCCGATAGGCCCTATAGTATATAGGCCCCCAAGTCCTCGAGGGTAGTCGTAGTAGCCAAAGAGGATTTATTGTCGACTATTCAGATGAGTTAGTTGTCCTCTTATAGTTGCTCGAATATTGGCTTTGATGATTGCATTTCCTGCACTCTGCCTTGGTCCACGTGTCGTCCGTTTGACGATTGTATTTTCCGCACTTTGCCCCAGTCCGCACACTGTCCAAGGACTAGCTTTGACGATTGCATTTCCTGCGCTTTACCTCAATTCGTGTACGTCTCGTTTTTCTGGACGTGATGTGACAGGTTGCTTCATCTAAACTGTTGAGTACAGTTTGATGTGCGGCTAGGATAAGGTCGCGTCACCACTAGGTTTTGGCTATAAATAGCCCTCGTCCCGGCATCATTTGGCGTCGTTCTCAATTTGTTGATCCAGTTGCTCTGTCAAGTACTTGGTCGACTATCTTTCTGCTCTTTCTCTCACAAGGTAACAATGGTTTCCTTCTCTCTCCATTCTTATTCTGCTTCTGAGTCCTCGGTGGGCAAGACAACTCTTACGGCCGTGGGGGTATGGACGGATGAGAGTTCTATTGGGGATCTTTGAGTAGTTCTAGGTTTAGAGAGTCAAGCCGTGAGTCTGTAGGGAGTGAGGAGGTTATTAGTGTGGAAGTTCTACTTGTAGAGAATAGAATGGTAGAGATGTTGGCATTCAGTAGTAACTCGGGGGATGTTGATAAAGTTAACCCTTCCGAGAACGACTGGGTGGTTACCTACATTAGGATTGCCTTCTCCAAGTTTGGAACGTCCTTCGCCCTTAGGATTTTGGTTGATATTGTAGATATTTTAGATCCCTAAGTTCCTAACCATGTTTTTTGTTCGACCTAGTATTCCACGGTTGGGGGTCATCATCGGTCGACTTTTTCTACATGTACGTGACCTAGTAACGAAGGATTCATACACGCGCCTTCCGCTTGATGACTTCTGCACGAGCATACTACGTGCTCTAAACGTTACCTATATTGAAATTTATCTGAATACCTGGGCATACGTAAGGGGTTTTCAAATTTTATGTGCAACCTTAGAAATAACACTCACTCCTCCTCTTTTCCTTCACCACTACGTAACTCGACCAGAAAAGAAAGTAAATTGGTTGTTCTTAGTGAGTGAGCCTAGGAATCGTCTACTAGATCTCTACACCTTACCCTACAAACACTTTAAGGACGATATTTTCAAAATCTTATTAAAAAATAAAATGTAAATTATTTTTTTTATTTTCATTTTTAAAGTTGATATTATTTTTTATCATTATAATATAACAAGAGGGGATAAGTGTAATAAGTTGGACAAAGGGCAACATAGCAACCCATTTTAGCACAAATTATCTCTTGCATACTTTTTTTGTCAGTTCTATTTGTTTTCAAAAATTAATTACGTTAACATTTACATATAAAAAAATCAATATTTATTTATTTTTACTTTCTTCCTTTCTTCCATGTATTTAACCTTAACTAAACATGTCTTTAAATATCTCCACAACGATAACTTTTAGTTTAAAAATTTATTTGGGAGCTAGAGTTTATCTATAGCAAGTGTTTATTTAGTTAGACTGACTCTTGGCAGTTGCTTCCTGCACGATATATATTTTGCTTCCTGCATTTAACAAATTCTCAATATGTCAACAATCTCTTCATTATTTTTATTTTAAAATTTATTTATTAAATATTTTTTTTCTCTCTCATCTCATACCTAGTCACGTACACCTATAAGTGTAATTAAGTAAAAAGCTGTTAACTTCTCTCATAAATACTAACAAACTTGATAAATAATAAAAAAAATCTAATAAATATCAAGAAATATCTATATTTTTTAAGCAACACTGAATTAGTTATCATAAAAATAAATATTTAAAAATAATATGTTAAACTGAAATTTTTAAATTGCTGTAAATATCTTAACAACATCCAACATCATTTTTATTATTGTTAATTAAATCTATTTTTTAACATGTGAGATGGCTAAGTAGGTTTTTCATCATCATGTAATTAGGGTAAAATATCTAATTTATTGATCACTAATATTTCTTAGAGAATTTCACTTATCTCTATTCCTAAGTTGTTATTCCAATAACAAAAAAAATTATTATTGGCTCGCTTACAATTTTTTTTTAATATATGTCGTTTGTTTTCGTAACAACTTTACGTATAGAATTACATTTTTTTCTCCTTAAATATACAATAGTATATTATTTTTTATTATTTTTTATTTTTTTCTTAGATTCTCATATCAAAACAAAAATCTTTTACTAAAATCATAATTAAGAATAAACAAATATATAAATTGAACTAAATTATTCTAAAAGTGAGTTAAATTTCAAAAGTAATTTGATACAACCAAAGTGAACTATATAATAATTTAAATATATTTAATTGAATTATATCATTATTGGAGTGAAAAAATAAATCAAATTATTCTTTAATTGGTTATATTA
>Ga0123340_1007890_pt1 | contig 10135 bp, 7 predicted proteins | sample SirMexnodulemix_FD_89961 | JGI IMG/M metagenome (GOLD analysis project Ga0123340, IMG submission 89961) | Root nodule microbial communities of legume samples collected from Mexico - Siratro Mexico nodule mix | ecosystem: Host-associated > Plants > Roots > Nodule | place: Mexico: Nepantla...
ATATAATTTAGAATAAAAATTTATTTCAGAAGGTATAATCTAAATTACAAAATATATATTTTAGAATATTCAATTTGAAATACAGAAAAAGATAAAGAATTTCAATTTATATTAGGGTACATCTTTAAATGATCGGGTGCAGACCAGCCCAGAAAGCCCTCACGGGTTGAGAAAGATCCATGGCTCTTAAATTTTAATAATTTGACCTACTTACTTTTTTAACATTTTGTTCGAAGTCATTTTGAAAATTAAGATCGTCTTTTAAGATATTATAGTCAATACCAAGTTTAAGATACTTTAACTGAACTCGAGTTAAAATATTTTTAAAATAATGGACACACTAATGTTATAAAAAAAATTTGTTAATGTTATAAAAAGAATAGACTGAGATCAATTGATAAAAAGTTTAGTCAAACCTAATTAAAATATGTCAAAATTAATCTAAAAAAAAAAAATTAAATAAAACCGAAGGTTAACCAAAGTTGTAAAGATTATAGACAAAAGATGTTCTAGTAAAAGTCGAGTTAAAGATCCTCAGTCAAACCAAAAATATCCTTAATAAGATTGTTAATGACGTTTTAAATAAGACCAACCTAAAATAACTACGACGAGGAAAGATATGCCTAAATCTAACCCAAGCAAAAAATATACTTCATATAGATTGACTGAAAACAAAAATGGTTAAGCTGACAATAGTTAAAAAGAAACTTTGATCATGAACAAAGTAGAATATGTTTTATTTAAAACCAATAAAAAAGATGTTTTAACCATTGACCAATTAAAAAAGACAAACTAAATAATTTACCTGAAACCAGTTAAAATTATTTTCCTTTTCTATTTATAGTTCCTAGAAAAGTTATCTTTTATTTGTATTCTCTATAAATATGTCGTTTTTACTTTGATTTTTGCAAATGTATTGTTTTTTTATTTTGAATCCACGTTACCTTATTTTAGTTTATAAAAATAAGTCACTTTTGACAACATAATTTGCTAATTTAATAATTCATTTTAGTTTATAAAAGTAAGTCACTTTTGACAACATAATTTGCTAATTTAATAATTCTGGTGACATGATCCATAATATCGTTAATGTTAAGTGTAATGGAAAAATTAATGAAAAGTACCAAGAAAAATAAAAATTAACAGCAATAAAAAGTATGTTTTAACAGAGCGAAATCAGAAACCCAGAGCCTAAAACACTGAAAATTGAATGACCCCACAACCAAAGCAAATGCTATAATTAGCGCATACAATACTGTTTCGTTTCCATTTTATAATTGACTATTACATTAAAATCAAAGCCCCGATTTGATGGTTGCTTTACACTCGTTCCAAAATTGAAAAGCTTTACAACAGTTTTGCCTAGTTAATCATAAACAGCATGTATCCTACTATTTAAACTACAAATGAACTCTGAAACAGGCACCAATGGACATTAAAAATCCATAATTATGATCAAACAGTAAAACAAAAGGACTATTGAGGGTTGGGGCAATAACAATAGTCACTACTGGGATCCTTTAACAACTATTTTTCATGTCTAAATACTAAGTAATTACAGTTCCTTGTATACTAATCATTTTCAGCAAGCAATCTCTTCCCAGACCTGAAACCAAAAGAAAAACAAAAACATAAGACAACTGGGTTAGACAAAAAAACATAAGACAACTCAAATAAAGATGTCCTAAGTGATAATAATGAGAAGACAGGAAAAGATTAACTCTGATCATAATGATTATTATTTTGGGACTAGATTGACTTGTCCGGGTGGTAAGCAAAATAAACAGGTAACGAATTCAAAAGAGAGAAAGGGAACGTGTTGAGCAAACAAAAAAAAAAACAATATGAACCAAAAGAAGGCACCTTACCAGGCATACAGGCAGTCAAACCAAGCAGCACGAAGTCCTAAATCAAAAGTTCATTAAAACCTTGTCATCTGCTGTAGCATTTGAGGACCAGCTGCATGAGAAACCAACTGCTCTGAACTCAAGGGTCTTACTAGATGGTGAGCTCCCACAGGGGTAGGATTAGAAATGCCCTGTCTGCTCAACTCTTTAGAACTGTTAATATTTGACTCAGAGGCCGAAGATTCCATCATTGTGCGAATCTGATCATTGAAAGATAGTTAGAAAAAAACATCAATTATATTATTGTCCAATGGAATAAATATAGATCAACCATATGCAAGAATCCTCCAAACTCACCACATCTAGGCGCCTCTTGTGGAGGTCATTTAATTGCTGCAAGTTCCAACAATAGCATGTAAGAATTCAATTATAATGAGATTGATTTCTTAATTTTGGAAAAAGGGGAAAAGGGGGGAAGAGAGAAACATTTTATTGCATACATGTTTGCTTTGATACTTCTTCTCTTCACTCGAATAGCCAGGAATTGTTAAATCCCAATTTTTCTCTGCATAATAACACGGCAAACAGATAAATCAGCAAAGTTTTGATGTCAATTCTTTTTTGCAAACCATGATCATAATGCGCTATCAATCCAAGATTCAATGTAAACCACATTCAAGACATCAGGGACATCGACGATCTTTTATAGATCATAGAAGCTTCAAATAGGTCGACTGGACTATATTGGAAGTAAAATTCTAAAGCAGGGCTTGGTAAAAGTCAGCAGAACGTACAACTTATCTAGTATGTCAGTAACCCAAAGAATAGGTAGGATTCAAAGTTCAAATACATTTATTAGACAAAAATGACAAGAAAGAGACAGTAGTAAAATTTAGACTCAAGGCCTAACTCAACCCTTGCACACACTTCACAAGTTCTATTTAATAAAGAGGCGGCAACTAGAGCAGGTTGGGGTGAATGCAATTACGGTGGTTTTTCGACATACAGCAAATAACTCCCCCCACACCTCTCTGCATGAGTAAACAATATTCATATAAAGAGACCATATTTAATCATTGAGACAAAAGCCGTATGAAGCTCAACTCTTTATCACTTGAAAGCAAAAACATACATATAATCAATTAAAGTAGCCAATAATACTCCAGTGGTCAAATTTGCTTAACAACTTTTTCAACTAAATCACTTTGAAATATCCAACATTCTCTTCTTTTGAACAGGTCAGCTGAAAATAAGCTACACAAACAACATACCTAGGTGTAGCAATAAATCCTTGGACTCCAAAGTCGACGACTTTCTATGTTTTGCCAAAATGCAACTGTGAGTAGTTGCCTGCGTGTAAGAAAATCATAAGTAACATTTCTGCAAAAATAAGAATCTTGGCTAAAACACAAAATTATCAACAGTACATTTTCGCATGAAAACAAAGAAATAGATTACAAGACATTTACAAAATATTTATTGCCTCAGGGAGACAACCCTGCACGACCATGACAAGCACAAGAAAGAACTGCTGAGTAATGCACTAGGAGCAGCGGTAAAATTTTAGCACATTAACAATAAAGCTGGAAAAATTTCAATTAGATTATCTTGTCAAAAAGCCACTCAACCTAAAAGTCAATGCTGTAAAGTGAGGCAGGAATAGATTTAACAGATCACATCACATTAATAATATCAACAATCGAGAGTTAAGAAATTATTTATCTTTCAAATTTTAATCAACATGGAGGCCTTATAAGTCTAATTATAATATATGCTGTAGATAATTCAGTCAGTATTGTATGTTAGTTAGGTAGTTAGTGGGCTGTTTACTAACTGCTTATAATAGTTCCATAAATAGCAATGATGTATTGTGATAAATGTTTATGAAATGTAAAATTTCAGATTCAGTATCCATATCCTTTGTTCTCTTTCCATATTCTTCTCTATTCTTGTGAGTGTGTTTAGTGTGTTCTAACAATAAAATCAATCCACTCGACAACTTTACCAATAATAAATTCCTGCATGTTAGGCAAGCTTATTTCACATGGTCTCCACCCTGATATTTAAAGTCAAGGCCTGCCTGTTGGGTAAGGATCAACTGTTTGGAATGGCACTATATTCACATTTATCATGAAGTGGAAAAATAGATAGAACATGTTAGAATCCTTACAGAATCAATGAAGTCATCAGCAAGCTCTAAAAGGAGATCCATAACTTCGGGGTCCAGTGTACCTTGTGGATCCACCTGTAAAATAGAAGTTATGAATCAAAATATAACTAATAAAAAATTTTATAAAAAAGACAAAAGTTCAAAGAAAACCTGTGCAACTAAATCCTGTATCTTTCTCTTCCCAAGTACTTGGTTCGTTGCTTCAGTTCCTTGGCTAGAACTACCACCTGGTGTAGTTGCACCAGATGCAGTAGCATCTGGCTGTGATCCTGTTAGACTGAATGACTTTTGGCCTGCAGGTCCGGGCATCCTTGGAGACTGTTGCTGTTGATGAACAGAAGCCTGTGGCTGAGACTGTTGTTGTGGCTGCTGATGTATGAGCTGCTGCTGCAGCTGTTGAGGCTGCTGTTGTTGTTGCTGCTGATGCAGCTGAGGCTGCCCTATCGATTTCTGTTGCTGAATCAACTGGGACAATTGTTGTTGGTTTAGGCTCATAGAGTTTTGTTGCAATTGAGTAGAAGAAGCCAGCTGCTGCCTCTGTTGAAGACGCAATGGTGAGGCAGGGCTAGACATTGCTGGCATTTGCTTAAGCCACTGTTGCTGTGTTATGGAGTTATGAACCATCCCTGGTTGCCCATTCTGAGACAACCCAGACAATTGAGAATTCATAAAAGCAAGGGATGATGACCTTGGTATACCTTGAACCTGTAGTCAACAGCATTATCAATGCTCTAATTCATCTCAATTTCATTTTGAAAAGTTCTATACATATTTACGCAGGTAAATTGAAGTAATTCTTGACATCTCACGCATGAAGATAAACACATAGGTCCATTTCAACAGAAAATAACTATACATTATAATCATCTCAAAAGACATTCTCAAAAAATTTAGAATGATATGTTATACATTAAGCCCATTTGTAACAAAAAAATACACTTGGCCCATTCCAAAAACAACTCGTGTGAACAAAAAAAGTTTCCTTCACAAATCAGAGGAGAAAAAAATCAGATAAGCAAAAATTCATCAGATAAATCTTATAAGCAAAAACATCAGAGAAACCTGGGTGGTGGTGGTGGCACAATCACAGTTTGCAATAATTTAGTGCACAAAACCAAGTTTGAAACAAAGTCGCAAGCAAATGGGACTGTGGTCCAGGGCAGCACAGATTGGAGGTGGCAGTGTGGTGTAGAGTTTGGCAGTTGCAAACAGCAAAGGAGTCACAAATTGGTGAGGAGATAGGGTTTCACAGCAGAATATTAGTGTTTTTCAAATTGGGGAAGAAAAGGTTTAGGGTTTGTTTTGCCCCACAAAGATTACCAGAGAATCATATGCTTTTAAACAACAATCATATGCTTTTACAAGATTGTGATTCTACTTTAATTGATCCAATCTTCAAGTCAGCAACGGAGCCTTTATCTAATTGTAGAATTGTGCAACTTATGAGTTAAATAGCAATTTTAACAACCATGGGCCTAGCTTGTTTCATGAGCAACCGAGGTAGTAAAACTAGGATAAACATTCTACTCAGATACCACCACCTCTTAAAAAAAAATGGTCTACACAAATCCAAAACACAATGCATGCAAGAAGAGTCCACAACTAATAAGTCAAATTGGGGTATATAAATGGTGTTAAAAGTGAGAAGACAAACACAGCAGGCCTTGACTGCATGTACATTTAAAATCTAAACCATGTAAGGGAGTAATATTGACAAACTGATTATACAACTATACAAGAACATTGGTAAGCATTATCATTTCCTAGTTCACTACAATTGTATCTAAATATATAAAGCACGGAATATACCTGTCCAGTGTTAAGTGAATTCTGCTGTGATATTTGCTGCCTGATTTGACCCTGACTCATTCGCAGCTGCTGTGCATAAGCCACAGCTCCATTAGCCCGCAGTTGTGAGGTGAGGTTTGGGGATCCAATCATGCCCATTGCTTGCATTCCTTGCAGTGATTGTCCAGCAGAATTACCTGAGAATTGAGACTGCTGAACTAGACCGCCTTTTTGCCTTGGCTATACAAAATTGAAAATTATTTTAGATAAATAGCATTTTTGACACAGAAGGCATGATACTTCAATAATTAACGCAGTAGCAAATTAAAGGTTATCAAACAAATTCATATCACTAATTGTCAAGCTCACTTTTTAATCATAAATCAAAAGATTCATTGTTCCAAATAAAATAGTTCTCAACGTAACAGTTATATAATGAAAAATTATTGAGTCTCACAAAACAAAATCATCAGTAACAATATCAAACGAATTAAGAGTCTCATAAAAGCATAACAGAACAACTAAATAGAACTGAATGCAATACAGTGACTGTGATGGTTTGAAACTGCTATCATTTCAGAGGAATGAAAATAGAGCATTGGAACAAATAAGTTGGGTAAGTTTAGTAGTGCGCCTTTAAAAACCTTTTTATTTTGAAGGTTGTCTTATTGGACTTTTCATTTTCTTCGATGAAAAATGGCAAAAGAAAAGTAAAACAACAACAAAATCGTATCATTCGAGATGAAGTTGGCTACATGAATTGTTTAATGTAATTAAGCTCAGATAAAGACCCAATTCTCAAGGATACTATTCACATGAAATCTCTTTTAACAATTTCCTCTAGTGTTACTCTTAGTTTCCCTTACCCCTTTTCACAAGGCTAAAAAATCACCCAATCTACCTACTCCCCAGTGCTTCCAGTGGAAAATGGTAAAAGAAAAGTAAATAGAGAACCATGGATTGTGTGATTGGTATGAGTATATAAAATTGTACTGATTCTCGCATTCATCCCGTTATCACAAGATTCAAAGTTTATGTGATTCATCAGGAGAAGACATACAAATTCCTGGATAGCCTAATTGTATAGAATTAAGCAACCCAAATAGCAAATCACGATATTGTAATAACTATCCACACACAAAAACACCAACCGCAAATCACATTTATAACCAAAACTCGTGATGTCATCCAGCAATAACACTGCCCAGTATTACCAAACAGAAAACTTGGTATTATTCCAAAACAATCACACTATAGCTTGGGAAAGATTTTCTACAAAACCTATCACAAATGCCTAATAACAGACCATGGAAGTAGACAGAAGAAAGCATGGTTGAAAAAGATAAACCCATAAGGCAACTCAGTTGCTCTGACGGATTCCAATCCTCTCCAGTTCATGAAATAATAGACTGATACAACTTCTATAAAGTAACAACTCATCGTCATGTAAAATTTGCGCAATTATATTAGTGACATGACTATGGCCCCTCTTTGAATCAACAATCCCATAAACATTCACAGGGAAAAAAACTACAGTAAAATAAAATGAATTTCCCCATAACTTAAAATCAAAGCATGCACCTAAGCTACATAGAAGTAAGATGTGAAAAGTCCTATAAAAATTAAGTGCATAAGTTAATTTTAATTCATAGGTTTACCTTAATTCTTTGTTCCCTTTCTTTTTCCAACAAGCAAGCATACAAGTGTGTCTAAATCACAAACGGGCAATCAAGAATTTTCATTCCAATCACTATAAATTATCAAACATCGAATGCAAAAACAATTACAATACAAAACAAAGTGAATTAATTCTCCCAAGGACTCTATTGCATTAACTTTTCCATAAACAACAAGAGGGAGGAAAAAACTAAGGGAGAATGAACTGAGTTGCTACCATAATTTAAAAACATTATATGAACCTAAGCCATAGAGAAATAAGATGAGACATTTATACAAAGGTCAGGTGTACAAATTAGCTTATGGAAAATTTTCAATTTATTTAGTTTCCACTAATCAGGCTTATACAAAAAGAAATCTATATCCAAATCGCTACAGTGCAATTTACCAATTTGACTCCATTCAGTATCAATCACGAAAGACGAAACGCAAAAACAATTAGCAGAGGAAAACGAAGTTGAATTATACCGAGGAGAGCAAGTTAAACTGCGTGCCAGCACCAGACAACATGGGGAAGTGCCCGCTCTGCCCTATGAGCGCGGACCGCGACAAATTGGAGCCGCCCAACTGCTGCTGCTGGCCGGCTCCGCCGCCCGCGGCGGCGAAGGTCATCTGTCCGCCGTACAATCCGGCCTGCTGGCGCATGACTCCGAACTGCTGCTGCTGCTGCGTCTGCTGCTGAGGCTGGATTTGATTGAGGCGCGACATGGACGGCGATCGCTGCAGCGCCTGCTGGAGTTGGAAATTGGAGATAGGGTTGATGCCGTTGATGCTGTTCATGGCTTGCGACGACACCAGAGGCTGCTGCTGTTGAGGGGGACTCAACTGCTGGTGAAGATTTTGCTGCTGCTGTTGGTGTTGGTGGTCTTGCGGAAGCGGAGGGAGCGAGGGTGAAGGCATGTTGTTGTGGGAAGGGGAAGGGATTGTAGGGTTCGAGGATTGTGCTGGGTTTTGAGGGTCCATCGCTGAGGGTTTCGACGACGGTGATGCGCTTTCCGCCATTGATTTTTATCTCATCGATTGATCGTTGCTATCGTGCGCCCATGGCCTGCCAGAGGAAGAAGGCGATCTGGGTCAGAGAAAATCTCTTATTTTCTTCAGAATTAAAAAACCCTTTTATCCATTACCAAGTCCCACACCCAGTAAATTAACATTACCCAAATCACAATTCTTCTTGATATGTAAAATCTAATCTTAATCTTCTTAACAAACTTTATCAGGATTTTTTTAACAAATTTTTCATATCGTATATTATAATTAATATTTTATTAAATATGTTAGTTTTGTTTGGATAATTTTCAATTAAATATCTTATTAAACTTTATCATGAATATTCCATTAAGAATATAATTAAATTAAGTTGTCAACTCAAATTTTCTAGTAATATCAATTTTTTATTTCAAAAAATCAGTATCAATTATATAAAGTAATTATAAAAATGACAAAACCTTGCTTAAATACATTCTTTTTCTACATTTTGGTGTAGAATACTTAGTGATTTATTTATTTAATTATTTTCTATAGGGACATTAGCTTTTTCTCTTAGTGTCAATTGTCTAAAAGGGATACATAACAGACACAAAAGTAAATTGAAAAGATCCTAACAATTTATCAAAATACTCCTTTACCCTTAGTTTTAATTTAGATTTTCAATATTTCATTTTTTTCTCTTTAATAGAAGAGTCATAGTTATCAAAATATTTAGTTTTGGTATTATGTTTTTTTATGTTTGTTTCTCATTATTGGGTTGTTAATCTGTGTCACTTTATGGACTTCTTCTTCCTGCACTCCACAAATTTAAAATATTATCATTTTACTTCTTTTTTAAGTGGCTTCTAAATTATTTATTTTGAAAATTTTTTGAAACACACTTTGTGAAATTAGTAGAATAGGATTTCTGAAATTTTTAGGAGACATAATCTTTGGAACAAGATTTTTATAATAGGATTTCCAAAATCCATTAAATACATTATAGAACAAACTTTCTAGAATAAGATTTCTAAAATGTATATAATACTTTTTAGCGTGAGTTTTAAAAAAAAAAAATTGTATTCTCTCTTCTCCTGAACTGTTCTCCCTTTCTTTTTCTTTTGCCGCAGCAGAGCACCGGCAGTAGCAGTGGTGCACACGGATGACAACAATGATGTGTATAGTGAGAGAGCCTATTTTAGTCTTTTTATATTAGTAGTAGGGTATTGTTAGTAATGGTGGAGTGTAGGAAGTAAAATCCCACTACATGGCCATAATCTTCTACTACTTCTTCCTGAGTCATGATATCTCCATTCTTTTTAATATTATGAATTTTTCTTTTTAATAATTAAATATTTAGGTGTAATTAAATTATATCACTTCTATTCTATAATTATTTTTTAATATATTATGAAATATGATTTTTATATTAAAATATTAGTAAAAAATATTTAAAAAATATTTTATAATAGTTTTGAATTGTGTAAACATAAATAATACTATTTATTTTATATACTACATATCATTTGAATATATTACAACAAACCATTATTAACCATTCTAAAAAATATAGATATATTTTATTAATTTTGTCTTTAGAGATAATTTTTGTACGTTTAACAATCATTACAAATTTTACTAGAAAACAATTTACCGTCTCATTAAGTTATATTTTTAATAAAAT
>Ga0123340_1007895_pt1 | contig 10131 bp, 3 predicted proteins | sample SirMexnodulemix_FD_89961 | JGI IMG/M metagenome (GOLD analysis project Ga0123340, IMG submission 89961) | Root nodule microbial communities of legume samples collected from Mexico - Siratro Mexico nodule mix | ecosystem: Host-associated > Plants > Roots > Nodule | place: Mexico: Nepantla...
ATCTAACTCTTTAGTATTTTTAGTGATTTGGACCAATTCCTCAATCAATAATACTTGTTTAAAGTATATATTTATTTTAAATTTTTTAAAATATCAATTTAGTTTATCAAAATTAAAAACAACACGTAGCGACAAACTGATTTCCTAAATTTGTAGCATTTTGTAGCATTCTACTTGAGAAGATAAAAGACATCCCATGGTTCGGGAACTTATATTGTTATGACACGTATTTTGCATGTTCTTTGGGAAAATAGTATGTTGCTAGTGTAATAACTTTTTGACTCCACTTTCATAGAAGTTTTACCTCCACATTATTTTAAAATAAATTATTTTCTATATTTTTTCTTATAATCTCTTTCCTGTACAACATGTAGCCATAGAAATTATTTTTCGTATAATGTTCCTAGTATATATTTTGCTGGGATAATTTATATATACTACTAGCAATTGGGATAATTGTAGTCCAGGACTCAAAACTTCTTTACTTATTAAATTTACATAAAATTTATAAGTATAAGATTAAAGAAAAAAAATATATAAATTATTGTTATTATTATTATAACGGATTAGTAATATGCTATTTTAAATATATGCTGTTTTGGGGTCATAAATACAATTATCTTCCAACAATGTCATTGTAACAACAGATTCAGATATCTATTAAATAAATAAACCACGTGCACCATGCAGACTCAGTCTTGAATAGTTTCACTTAGAGTGTAATAGTAGTGTTATTAGAGGAATAGGTTACTTACAATATAATGTAATCTTTGAAAAATGAACATTAATAAATATATTTTTTTACAAATTCCAATTATAGATTTTATAGTAGAGAATATGAGTTGAATTTTTATTGGATTTTTTAATTACGTTTTGTATTTAAACAATACGAACTCGGTTCTATTTATGCTAATAAAACTTTATGAACATATATTAAAAGTCATATAAGTGGACATTTCTATGCATTTTAATAAAATAGTGTTATTTTCTATTTTTTAATCGGTCTTGTTAGGACACTAATTAATACTTTTTTAACATAATAGTGTTAAATGAAGGAGGCAGAAGATAAACTATGATATTTGGCAAGTGATACACAGCAAAGATCTATTAATAAATATCCACGTGAACCATACGCGGATATTAAATATTAAACAATTACACAATGTGTTTTCCATGTATATTTTTAAAGTGCAAAAAGTAAAATTTAAAAGAATAAAATATAAATAATTTTATTAAAAAAAGGAATTATATATTTATGTTTAACAAATATTATGAAGTTACTTTTAATTATATATTTTTTATCGGAATACAAAACAATCTAAATTTAAATTTAAGAAAAATAAATTTATCCAACTAAAAATAACACGAGAACAGTTATAAAAAGTATATTCGTTATACGATAATACAGATATACCAGGTTTTATGTCAACCACCAGATTCATCTTGACCTCACCAGCGTTGACGAGTTAGCTTAATTTCCAGCGTTGGATCTACGGGTTTACAATTTCATAGCGCAGTGGACCAGATATCGCATTCGCGCACCATCCTCGTGGGCTTCATGTGGGAACAAACGAGGGCAACGTGGCCAAAAAAATCGGTTTCAACATTATTGTTTTAAGGAGTTTATTTTGAAATGTTAATATAAAACTATTAAAAATTACGTTATTAAAGTGGTAAATTCAAGTGAAGATTATGAATATACTCAATGTTGAAAATCTGGATTATGTTAATTCTTTTATCTTTTAACTAACCTAACAATTTGGGAACTTCCTTAATTTAAGGAAAAGGAAAGTTCAATGCGATTTAATTATGGTACATTAAATTGAAGAAGACAAAGTTATTTGTAGTTTGCAAAAAAGACGAAAGAGAGTTAGGAGTGGGGATGATGGTAATTAAAGCTATAACTTTATACTTATATCAAAGGGTGCAATGAAAATAAATAAATAAATAATTAAAAGAGCTATGAATTTTGTTTTAAGAAAATAAAAAATTATTTTTGTGGGTACCTGGGTTATATAGTTGCATTGCACACGTGTGACAGAGGACACACTCACATGCAGGGTGAATAGCGCCTCCTTCCTTAAAGTCCTCTCTTCCCATCTTGTCTCTGTCCCATTTATGTAATCTCAAAATTTCAAGGCCAAATTTTGAAACACAAACCCGTTAAGTAATTAATTCTTGTTCTGATCCATGGCGGATCTCAAGTCTACATTCCTGAACGTCTATTCCGTTCTCAAAACCGAACTCCTCCACGACCCCGCTTTCGAGTTCTCCGATGACGCTCGCCAATGGGTCGACCGGGTATGCATTCTTTTTTTTTCATTTCAGATTTTCGAGCTTTCGCATTCTGATTTAATCGTAGTTGATGGAGAAGAGTTATGTGATTTATATTGCCAAAAAAAGAGAGGATTTGTTTTAATTACGGTGCTGGCATGTCTGTTATTGGACACTGAGTGAGTAGATCAACAGACATAGGTTTGATTAGCTTAACCACTAATCGGGAGTTTAATATTAAAAGGCCATATTAGTAGATCAGAAGACATAAGTTTAATCAACTTAATCAGTAATCTCTGGTTAAATTTTTAAAAGAGCTTAACGGCCATATTATTTTTTTTTATCTGTTCGAGAAGAATATGTGTGGTTTTAAAAAAAATGTTTCATTTGGATTAATTTGAGGTTGATGTGATGTTGGTCTGAAAGTTTCTCTTATTCAAAGGAGTTTAATATTAAAAGGCCATAGTAGTAGATCAGCAGATATAAGTTTAGTCAACTTAATCGGTAATCTCGAGTTAAATTGAAAGAGCCTTACGGCCATATTTATTTTTATCTGGTTTGAGAATAATTATATTTAGTGAAGAATATACGTGGTTTTAAAAAAAAAAAAAAAAAATGTTTCATTTGGATTAATTTGAGGTTGATGCGATGCTGGTCTAAAAATTTCTCAGATTCAATGGAATATAAGTTGCTGTTTTGAGGTTTTGTTTGTTGTGGGATATTTAAGTTATGCCATTACTTGTGTCTGTTATGTTAGATGTGTTTGCTATTTCATTGAAATGTATGTTATGAATTTGTTGTGTTACTTACTGTGTTATGTATTACAATTTATTGCAGATGCTGGACTACAATGTGCCGGGAGGTGTGGCTTGAGAATGTCTTTTGTTTGTGTTGAATGATTCTTTAGTTTATTGTTTGTCTGTTGCATTCCTTGCTAGGAGAGAACTGAGGGAAAAGGGGGTTCTGTTCTGAAGCATTGTTAAAAAGAGAAAAAGAATATTGATAGAAATATGGACTATAACTGCAGGAAAGTTGAACCGGGGACTATCAGTCATTGACAGCTACAGATTGTTGAAAGAAGGACAGGCATTGAATGATGACGAGATTTTCCTTGCTAGTGCTCTTGGTTGGTGTATTGAATGGGTATGACAGCTGAAGCTTTTGCCTTTTCTTGTTTAAATGATTAAACTGGTTCTAATGGTTTCAGAGTTTACTGTGATGGCATTGGGGGGTCTTAAAATAATATGTTGTTGAGTTTTGCAGCTTCAGGCATATTTTCTTGTTCTTGATGACATTATGGATAATTCTCACACACGTAGGGGTCAGCCATGCTGGTTTAGAGTGCCCAAGGTTTGTAGAAAATTAAACACGAGCCATTGTGTCATCTTTATGCTGCTGTTCTGATTAAGTAATTATCACCGACAATCTATTAATCTCTGATTATTGTATCGTGTAGGTTGGGATGATTGCAGCAAATGATGGAGTTTTACTAAGAAACCATATTCCGCGTATTCTTAAGAAACATTTCAAGGGAAAGCCATATTATGTTGATCTTCTTGATTTGTTCAATGAGGTAGTACAGGTGTCCAAGTTTAAATGATGTGGATTTATTCTAGTCAATATGCCTAAATGTGACTATCTTGCTTTTTTTTTCCTTTAGGTTGAGTTCCAGACTGCTTCAGGACAGATGATAGATCTGATTACCACACTGCAAGGAGAAAAAGACCTGTCCAAATACTCATTAACCCTGTGAGTACGGGAAAAGAGAGAGAACAATTGTTATTGCTCAACCACTTTTTTGACAAACATGAAATGCTGGATCATATGTAAAAGTGACTAAAATAACTATGAAAAAAGGAGAAATTATTCTGCCAGAGAGCAATATCACATCCTTTCTATAGTGTACAATCAAGAGTATTCTGTAAAACCTGACTGGTTAACGCCAGAAGAGAGATAACTGCTTGCTTTCCCTGTTTATCTCTGCACATGCCTAGTAGGTATAGACGTGGTTATCTTTTGGGTTTCAAATGAAAGATGTCTAGTAAGTCTGCTACTTATCCTTCAGAAAAGTTTTGTGAGCATTGCTTGAAATTTCCAAAATGAATAAGGCCAGTTCTTTTTTGGCTGGGCATAGTGAAGAATATGATGTGAAATTTGCTTATTACTAGTTCCTTCTCTTCTTGTTAGCTAGCAATGTGCGATGTTTCAATGCAATCTGTGTATTTTCTCTTCAGTTTCTTGTCCATTATCCTTTTCTGTCTTGAGAAATCTATACTAATGATAGCATGTGGATGTCATCTTCTGCAGGCATCGGCGTATTGTTCAGTACAAGACTGCTTATTATTCGTTTTACCTCCCAGTAAGTATTATTCTCCCTTTTTGGTATAACCTCTCTGTTTTCGATTTTTGATTTCCTCCTTGCCCTTTTCTTAGAAATACTAGTGCCAAATAGCTATCAGTCACCCAGTATTTTACACTGCTAGAATATTTAATATTTTTCTGATTAAACTAGGAAACAGATAATAAAATGCATGTGATGTATTCAGTTCGATATGTTTCTAAAGAGTTGTCACTTAAAAAATAAGTTTTATGTTTATTATTATTATTATCTATTTGATTCATTTAAAATGGTCCTATAGGCTACCATACTACTGAATATAAAGTTTGATATGCTTTTAATGAATATCACTTAAAAGAAGTTGTCTTTTTATTATCTATTTGATTCATTTCCGACAGTCCTGTAGGCCACTGGAATATATGATTTGTTATTTATCTATGTATATATCTCCTTCTTACTCAGGTTGCATGTGCATTGCTCATGACTGGTGAGAATCTGGATAACTATGTTGATGTAAGGAACATTCTTGTTGAGATGGGAACGTACTTTCAAGTACAGGTAATACTTTGCTGGTATAAATTTGACCTCTTCTCTTAAGGCCATTTAGACTCTAGAATGATGTATGTCTACTGTATACTTTCATTATCAGCTTAAAATATTTTTTAAAAGCTGTACTTTAACCTATCTTTTCCCTTGCCTTTTCCCCTCTAATTTTAGGATGATTATTTGGATTGCTATGGGGATCCTGAAACAATTGGAAAGGTGAGCATCCTGAATAATTAATGATACTGGAAATATCAATTTCTCTTGAATCTCATTCTAGTTATCTATGGCACCAGATAGGTACAGATATTGAAGATTTTAAATGCTCTTGGTTAGTTGCGAAAGCTTTGGAACTCTGCAATGAACAACAAAAGAAAGTTTTATATGTAAGTGATCATCTTAATATATCCCTTATTTTTTGTTATGATTAGACTGCACTAAATCACTGATTTTTGCTGTTTGAAGGACAACTATGGGAATGCAGATCCAGAAAATGTTGCTAAAGTAAAGGCCCTGTATAACGAGCTTAATCTTAAGGTTAGAACTTCATCTATATCTAGCTCATTAATAATTTATTGGGAAACACTACCCTTAAAATGCATGATGCATCTTTGCCATATCAACACACTAAGATGACCTATTAGCCAAAGAATAAGGTCATACAAGTTTAGTTGCAAACATCTGTGCACATCATGATTGATGTTGATTTTATTTGGATTATTTACTCTGAAGGGTGCATTTGAGGAGTATGAGAACGCAAGCTATGAGAAGCTTGTAACCTCCATTGAAGCTCATCCTAGCAAAGCAGTTCAAGCTGTATTGAAGTCCTTTTTGGCTAAGATTTACAAAAGGCAGAAGTAGAGTCAATGTAAGGCGATGACCAAAATTGTTGTGACCCTGCAATAGAAACTAGAGTTCTCATTTCTATCTGGAGCCGAATAATGTTCGGTGGCCTGGAAATTTTTCCAAAATTGATTTTCTTGTCTTTTTCATTTTCCATTGATAAGATCTTGTATTTTATCTTGTAAGCTGTCTTTGGATACCAGTTTGACTATTAATAATGTCTTCATCCTTTTGCTCATCATCATTAGTTATATTTTTTATATAATCTCTTTTCTGTATTATTATTATTATTATTTTGTTTTTTTTTTAAGTTATTTTACATTTAAAATCTCATATCACTGGTTGATATAGTAAAATTAATGTACATGAATAGGAAACCATTTTCATCTTGGAAGTTGGTTTTATAATATTAAAACAGTAGTTGATCCAATTTGTTCTGGAATGGTTTAAATGAACTAGGTTAGGTTTGATATAAACACTGAAAAAAATTCAACTCAAATTTATTTGGGTTGGTTTGGGTCAAATCAAGTTCATGACAGACGTGTACATCGGAGTGTGATAATGGGATTAAAGTCTCAAAATGACATGAAAGACGACAATCAATCCAGTGATGGGTTTAAATCAGATGATTAAACAGACTGTTTTGTGAACTGATTCGTTTTAATATTTTTAAAAAAAATACAATTTGCAAATGTTCTTTTCTTAAAGTCTTAATTCTTTGAATGAGTTAAATTTTTAATTTGTTTCAAAATTTCTATTTAGTGTGTATTTAATGTTTGAATTGAGTTTCAGATAGTTAGAATATCTCTTATGCAAGGGTTACGTTATGATATTCAATTAGTTAGAATATCATGTTACATTATTTTTTAAATTTTCTTGTATGTTTTATTCAAATGCAATATTTTTGTAGTTCCATACTTTTTTAATTTTTGTTATTTATACTTTATTCTAAATATAATTTTTGTAAGATTTTTTTTTTTTTTTATTTTTATAAGCCAACATCTTAAATTTAATACTTTCTTAATTTATAAGCCAACATCTTAAATTTAAGACTTTCGTAAGTTATATAAATATTTCAAGGTGAACAATGAATAGATATTTCTACTAACATTTTCATTTTCAGTTAAGATTTGGTAAACATACATATCTTATTTGAAGCATAATTTACAATCATACTAAAATTGAAATTTTAAAATATATTTACAAAAAATATATAAGAGTTTTTCAAAATAATTCTCCTTCCGACCCAATCTGCTTAATGTAAAAGATCGCCTACACGCTTCCCACACAATCATTACATATAGGTAACAAAGCAGAAATACAAATAAGAAAAGTAAGCTAATAGATTTAAAACAGCTTTAGAATAATTCAATTAATCACATACTTCAATAATACCCTCTCATACAACTCTAATTTCTAAATTCACACAGTCTCCTCCCTTCTTAATAAATATCAATCTTTTATGACAAGGTTAGTCTCCCTTGAGACTTTTCTGACCATTTATGTTTAAAGTTGTAGTCACCAAATTCAGACATTTTTGGACTCTCACCACCTAGTTATGATCTTCTATTTAATATCATTATTGATTAGATCCTTAGGCAATGCACATCCTAATTGATCACGTGTTTTTTTTTCCTGAAAATACTATGCCTTAATCTTGACCATCTTAATCAATACTTTAACAATATCATATTATAAGCACATATCTCTAATAATGTATTCATTCACTTTTCAATCTCAATCTCAAAGATATCAAGACTTACTAAAGCGTCAATACTATTTTATTTAAATTATAAATCAATCTATTTTATTCAATTCATACATTGCATTACAAAAGAATTAAGCAATAAAAAAAATATTTTTGCTTAAGCGAGAATCCCCCTCACATGAGCGAAAATTATTTCGCTTGAGCGAAAATTATCTCGCTTGAGCGAAAATTATCTCGCTTGAGCGAAAATTATCTCGCTTGAGCGGAAATGGTCTAGAAAACACTCCGGTTCCAGTGCTATTTCCGCTTGAACGAGAATACCCTTGCTTGGGCGGAAATCTTTTATCACTTGAGTGAAAAGCTTATCGGTTGAGCAAAAATGATCAAAAGAGCACTCCAGTTCCAATGTTATTTTCGCTTGAGCAAAAATACATTCGCTTGAGCGGAATCTTTTATCGCTTGGACGAAAACGAGTGAAAATGGTCCAGAGAGTATGTCTAAATTTCAACTAGATTTGCTTGAGTGAGAGCCTCTCGCTTAAACAAAAATATGCAGAAATCAGTTTTAAATACCACTGCTTCAAATCCTCCTTGTGCAAAATCACTTTCATTTAACTTGTTTCAATTTCAAATACACTTTTAACCTATCATTTTTATCAATCAACAATGCATTTTTTCTTCAAGAATTTCATCATTTCTAAAACAAGTCATGAAAACTCAACTTAACAACTTATTTTGTTCAATGCTTCCTAAATCAATTCTAACTTATAACCATTCTCGTTTTAAGTACTTTCTATGATTAATAATTAAACTTGTCACATATAACTCTTGCATTCTTATAATTATTCTAAGATCCTACAATCATACATATGTACATATTTATTTTTAATTTCATGCATAACAATCTACAATGACCATCATATTACCTTTCTAACACATCGTCACAATAGAACTATTATAACTAACTTAAGTCATGCATATAATTTCAAAATTAACATCAAATTCAGATCTGCATAGATTATTGAACAACACTTAATCAAGTCTACCACTATACCAAACAACACTCAAAAGCAATTAAGTCAGCAAATTTCAGACCTGTAAGAGAGCTCAACACATATCACTCATATTACATCTTCGAACCTAAAATTCAAATTTTAAAGCCTTACCACATCGTAACCATACAATTGCAGTAATTAGTTTTCCTTACCTGGTTTAGAGATAGAAGTCCTCACAAAAGCCCCAAAAACCTAGGTTTCACAGAAACTTCAACCTGCATCACAACACTTCTGATCAATGATCAGACTACAACTCTAATCTACTAAACCAACAAAGACTCTCGACTCATGCGAGTACAGTTATCTATTCTAAAGAAGAGAAGTATAAAATGAACTTACTCAAACTAAAAAATTTGATCAGAGAGGAGTGCTAAGATTAATGCCGCCACAAGTCAAGTGGAGTAAACTTTGATAATTGATCTGATGAAGGACAAAAGCAGAGGAAAAAAAAGAAACAAAGATTTTAAAATATGATAGATTTGTAAAAATAAAACTTGACTATTAACTTTTTCTACATATACAAGTACTCCTTACATTTTCACTACTCTACATTATAAGACAATTTCTAAATTATTTATTACACTTAAAATGGTAACTACATTGGATATATTCTTATGAAATATTTAAAATTACCATCTCCAGTCTTAAACTATTTAAATATATATATTTTTTATAATTTTAAGATTTAGCCTATTCACCTTCAAACTCTATTAAAGTTGGATTATAAAATTTCTCACTCACTATCAAAACAAGTTAATTTGAATTAATTTATTTTTAAGTTATTTTTTAGTGAACCGATTCGAGTTGATTCATACTAACATAATTGTCTGATCCTTATCTTGTAAAGTAATGGTATGAAAAAAAATTACATATTTCATGAAGAAAATGAAAATATAATTCTAAAAAACAATTAATCTCATTTATCTGTATTCATTTCTTTCTCTTCTTATTTTATATCAATAAATTAAATTACACAACTTTCAAAATATATTATCTCTATTTTTCATCCATTTTTACTCTAACAAATAACTTAATATTTAATTGATTTATTATTTATTTTCAACGTATTTCTTCTAAATTTCTCTCATTCGTAAATAAACATGGCCTACGACAGCTAAATGAATTATTTATTGAAAACTTTAAAACTAAATTTAAATTAATATTAAATAGTTTTAAATTTTAAATTATCTAGAATATAAAATAATTAAGTGCAAATGATGCTGTAACAATTATTTAATATATACTATATATAATAAAAATGTTGATTAATATCTATCATATAAGCATTAAATTTATATTAAAATTATAATCTTCAAATAAATGTTTTCTGTAACTATGTTATATTAAATAAATGTAACGTAAATGAAAATA
>Ga0123340_1007897_pt1 | contig 10130 bp, 12 predicted proteins | sample SirMexnodulemix_FD_89961 | JGI IMG/M metagenome (GOLD analysis project Ga0123340, IMG submission 89961) | Root nodule microbial communities of legume samples collected from Mexico - Siratro Mexico nodule mix | ecosystem: Host-associated > Plants > Roots > Nodule | place: Mexico: Nepantla...
AGCCAATCTGACTCACAAATAATATTAATGGAGAGGAAGGAAAGAGAAAGAATGAAGAAGTGATCATGAGATTGAAAAGAAAAAAAAAATATTATGCCAGGCATAAGTATTTAAGGTTAGGGTTTAGTTTTACTAAAAGGATTAATTCATTGAAAGACATAGTAAAACAAACAACAATCGATCACAGCTTTGTGCAACCCACAAGCTTAAAGGACATTGTATTCTTCTGAAGATCATACCCAACAAAAATGTTTTGCTGAACCAAGTTCCCAAACACTGCACGAGTTTGACTTGGCACGAATGCGAAGCACACAACGTCATCAGCCACTCTAACAAAGGTGTTGGAACTATATAAAAGGACATTTGCACCAATAAAATGTGCTGTGATCACTGCTCCATCTACTTTATCAGATCTAGTTTGGTAACAAAGCTTCGACACTTGATTTGGATCCTTAGCACGCGGCAATTTAATTGAATTTACAACAGCTGATTCCAATTTTGAGTAAAGATCAGCTGGAAGAAAAGAGAGTGTTGTCCGAGTCAATTATAATATTTCCTGAACCAAGTTTACTACCTGAGTCAATCGTTGTCTCCTTTTACTTAAGACCATCTCTATTTCTTTAGTTTTCTTTAATTTCATACATTCATTATTACATATTTCCATCAATTATATTACATAAAGTAATTATCGTAAAAGTTTAATACATAAAGTAAAGTTTTTCAGTATAAAAAGTTGAATATGATGAAATATGTTTATTATTTATATTTTTGTTTGGAATTTTTTATGTTAATATAAGTTTAATAATTATTTGTTTAAATCTATAGATTTATACAATATTAGACACGTTGCTTTAAATATAATTTAAAAAGTTGAAAGTTATCATTGATAATCCTTTATATAAATTAAACATTTATAAATAATCATTTCTTTTTTATTAGAGAAAAAAACACAATACTATATAATTTTGATTAAGTGTTAAAATAATAGATTATAAAGTTGTCTGCTAAATGTTGAAGGAGCAAATCATGCAAAATTAAATTTTTAGTTTGACTGATAATAAAGTACTATATGTAATTTTCACTTCGTTTGATAAGTTTTGATGAATATCAGACGAGAAGCTCATGCAAACCAACCAATCCATCTAATGAAAGATTGATTATAATAGATGCTAAGTTCAGTGCAGACTCTAAGTTGTCATAGTATCAAAGAACATTCCTAAAGCTTAACGTCTATCACTCACAGAATGTCTTCAAACGTCTGCCACCAAGAGGAGTTGCGCCAAAACAAAGTATCTTTCGAATACCTATTGGGTTTCGAGAAAAGGTTGGAACATTCGTCAGTTATCCTGACAAGAGCTATTTTTCAACTTTAACTCAACTATTTCTATTGTATGGTGTGCACTTTTAACCATTGTTTGATATACAAGGTTCTACTATTAAAGAAGATAAGTATTGCCAAATGTCAAATAGATTGTGTGAAAAAGAGAAGAGAAATTTTTAATGCTTCTTGTCAACACCCGATTTTGTCCGAATAAAATTTTAAATTAAAACATAATAATAAAAAAAACAAAGAGAAATAAAAATGAATAATAACATAAAATATATTTATTACTTTAAGTTTTCTAAAAAATAAAAATAAATAAAAAACAATTGAATTTTTCCATTAAAGAAAAAAAAAACTTAAAAAAGAAAAAGGTGGTAATTAATTAAAAAAATAATAATAAAAACGAAAATAATAAATAATAAATAATTAAATAGCAAAAATAAAATAAAAATAAATATATATAATAAAAAGAACAAATAATAAAAACAACAAGGAAGGATGACTGCTTTCAAACTGCTTCATTGATTTGTATGTTCAAGATAATAAATAAATAAATAATAATAAAACAAGGAATGAGTCAACTAAGCACTCTTCCACATTCTCACTCCTTAACTTCATGTAATGTTTTCTTAAAAAAATAGAAAAAAAATAAAATATCAATTATAAAACTGTTTAAAACTACCCATGTTCTACAGTTGAAAAATGACTTAAGTCTCGTTTCTGAGTAAATTCATCTTTAATATTAATTTTTTTTAAAAAAATATAAAATAATAAAAATGGGTCAACTTCTGTGAACCACCTTCATTTTAAAAATAATAACAATAATAGTATAAAAAGAGATATTAAAAGAAAATAGGCACGGAATCATTAGATACGGAGCATTAGTAACTGAGAACTGAGGTACGCGGAGGAAAAGAGAGAACAGTGAGATTAGAGAAAGGAGAAAGCACATAGAGGAAAAAAGACCAAATTAAGGCCCTAGGTATGTTTTCACTTATTTTTGAGTTTCAATGTACACTCGTTGCATAAAATAAAAAATATACCCACAAGTTATTCCTATGACACCAACATGCATCTCCGCATCATTTCACCCTATTTTTGCAAAGTGTCTCTGCCGCACCATTCCCCCATACCACCATGCAAGTCCATCACCATCTCACTCCCATATCCTTTAAGTCTCTCCCCTCACAGCACCAACAAGCTCTGCACCTCATAGTCACCACTGCACACTGTGCTTCTCAATCTTGCCCTCGACAAACCAATGACCTTTACCACCGTCCTCGCCGACATCACAACGACCATGCAACAGAAGGGTCGGTCTCCAACGCTTCTAGAGCCAGGGCCTGAAGCTAAACGAGAATGTCTCAAAACACGAAGTGGGAAACGGTTCAGGAAATCCTTACCATCACCACGAGGTGGTAACAGGGGATGAAGATGATGATCACGGCTTGGAGCCCGTTAGCTTGTTCACTGGCTGCGTGGATGCCATTGGATCAAGAAATGTTGCTGCTATAAATCAGTTCATTGCAAAACTGGGTGATCTTGCATCCCCAAGGGGAACCCCCATAAACCGCTTGTGTGTTTATTTCACAGAAGCCTTGGCCATCAGAGTCACTAGGCTTTAGCCCTACGTTTTTCACATCACCACCAGCTCTCGAGACATGGTGGAGGATGACGAAACCGAAACTGCACAAGCTACCCATGGCGAAGGCCAACGTTGTTATCAATCTTATTGGAAGGGATTATGAGACAAGAAACTACAGCTTCGAAGAGGTGCACTATCAGATGGCTGAGAACCTTGCTAAGATTTCCAAAGAGCATGGCGGTATCTTGAGATTTATCCAAGTTTCTTGTTTAGGCGCATCTGCTTCATCTCCATCCAGGATGTTTAGAACTAAAGTCGTTGCAGGTGTTGATGCTATAGACTGCGCACAATGAAATGCATGGACAGTTGTGTCACATATCAGTGCGGCGAAAACCCCTCAACCCTTTGCACGATCCTTTGTAAGTTAGGGTTGACAAATGCAAATATGGTACTAGCAGAAGCACCAGAATCATCATGGGCAGAAGCTCCATTATTCTCAAGGAAGGTTAAAGCATAATTGGAGAAAAACTCTAAAGAGAAATGCAAGGCTTTCATTGACAAGCCGAGAACCGCCTTCACCACCACGCCATACATTCCACAGCCCTGCCCCTCCACGGTACCATGGCACCTTAGCGCCACCATGCTTCATCACCAAGGGTGGCGTCTTCATTACCTCTAATGCAGCAAAAACACCTCTCCTACCTCTCACCACACAAACCATCCCCTACATGTCTCCACCGAAACACTTCCAAAACGCTAACCACCTTCCACCGTGCACACTTCCGTTGCACCCGCACACCCTAAACGGAGTAGCACCACCACACCCCTCCAACTTCACGTCACCGAACCAACACCATCCTCGCATTCTCAAGCCACCAACAACCCCACCTAACCTCACCACCACGAGCTTCCATCAACTCATCTACTCCCATGTACCAAAATGCCATGCACCCTCACGAACCTCACTCCAAATGTCGCCAAAACAAAAGCCACTGCCAGCCCTTTCAACGTACGTGATGCCAAGCTTCCCACACCTCCACAACCTCTCACCATTCCCCTCTCCCATTACGCCTTCTAACCTCATCTTATTTACTCCATTTCCTAACCAAAGCACCTTAACAACATTAACCAAATACAGCACCTCCCTACATCAACGAATCTCTTTTTCCACCATTCTACTGTGCCTCTGCAAACCAAACCTCGCCTCTATGTTGCTTCTTCACGTCACCACCACCACCTTAGCACCATACCTCCACAATGCCAAACGCCTTACCATAAAACAGCCCCGCTTGAGCCTTCCTCCATGCTCACCCTCACCGCGCCTCCACCATGACCCCCACACCCACCGCAGCTGCTGCTTCTCTTTCCACTCACGTCAAAGCCACCATGAATGCCACCTCCTTGCCAACCACCATCCAGCACCTTCCACTTCAAGCCATCACGTAATTATGCATCATCCATGCACCTCCAAACCGCAAGCAGCCACCATGAGTGCCACCAATGCCACCAACACGTGCCATCAATCGCCATGCCCTTGCCACCTTGTGTCGTCGCCTTTGCCACCCTTCAACAACTTCCACTGCCACCATTGTTTCCGCCATCAACCGCTTCCATCAACTCCTCAACCTCCTCCGCCGCCGCCATGAACTCTTCCGTCGTCACCCTCCAAGGCCACTGCCCCACCACATGCTCACCACGACACCTCCGAGATCGTGCTTAATCGCGGGAGAACGAAGTTGGCCGTCGTCACCGTCGACGGCGCCACCAACGACTCTGCCGCCGTCGGCGGCCTCCACCGTCGTCGCCGCTCCCCTTGCCAACCGTGCCCCACTACCTCAGCCTGTGCCCTACTTGCATCGAAACCCAACCTGTGTGCCCAGAATGCCCCTAAACCCTAATTGAGATGCTATTAGTGGGGTTGCTCTTTACACCCACATGATTTTGTGCCTGCACCCACACTATTCTCATTCCCAAAATGCCCTTGACTATAAGGATTTTTGACTAGTGGGTTCGCTTTCCGCACCCCATATTTTGTGTCTACACCCCAGCTCTCCACAATCCCTAAAATGCCCTTAGTCATAAGTTGGGTTTCTGATTGGTGGGGTTACTTCCTGCACCCCCATTAATTAAATTCTGCACCCATGTCCCTCTCAATTACCAAAATGTCCTTAATCCAAGTTGAGTTTCTGATTGGTGGGGTTACTTCCTGTGCCTCCATTAATTAGGATTTGTACCCACGCTTTTCTGAATTCCAAAACTGGCCCCACAAATACCCAAAAAGTCACCATGCACTACTTAAAACTCACACATTTAAGCTTTGCATTGCCACGAATTCATTCAGTCACGTTCCATTTTTTCGCATGCATGATTCCGCTAAAACTAAATAGTCAATTCTATGTTGTATATAATTGTTGCATGTTATTTTTCAACACCGAATTTGGTATATACCTCAATTCTTAAAGCCCAGGCTTTAAACCTGGCACTGTTTCTCAAAGCCCAGGCTTTAAACCTGGCACCGTTACTCAAAGCCCAGGCTTTAAACCTGGCACTGTTTCTCAAAGCCCAAGCTTTAAACCTGGCACCGTTACTCAAAGTCCAGACTTTAAACCTGACACTGCTATCCAAAGCCCAGGCTTTAAACCTGGCACTGTTATCCAAAGCCCAGGCTTTAAACCTGGTATTGATGTCATTCATTTACCCTATTTTCAAACACAAGCTTCCAAAAGTTTCAAAAAAATATCAAGACAATCAACAATCTTATCAACAAATAACTACGTAACCCTGATTCTCTATCCTCAATAGAGATACGTAGGAGCGAGGTCAAATCCTTGTCGGGCTTCCTTTTCTAAAAATATTTTTGTTTGTTATTGTTTGCATTTTATTTCGTTTTTGGAAAAATAAATATTTCGAAAAATCACACTCTTTTACTCGTTTAATTAAAGGTACCGCCCTAGGGCGGGCGTTGTGGGGTGCTAGTACCTTCCCCACACGTAACCGACTCCCGGACTCTAAATCTGCTTTTGCGAACTTGCTATCATAAGTCTACAAGAACGTCTATACAAAAAGATCGATTATTTTAAACAAACTTATATCATAATATAAGGTGTGAATTTGCATGTTCTTTGAAAAACAAGACAAAATAGGTCTTTTTCTAGGTGTGCATTTAAGACTTATACCTGTATGTATTGTAATCATAACAGATCATCACATAAACATCTAAGAGAGTTATCAAAAGAAAAATATAATACTAAAGTTTGAAAATAACTTAGTCCATTATTTTTTCATCAGACACATTCATACAGACGTACGAATCATGCATATATCCTTATATGTTCATCGAGGAATATCTATTGACATATTTAATAAGACATATATTAAGTATTCCTCGTCAAAAGTTTAATATTTGTCTCATTTTAGCAATTCGGATATACAACCTCGACTATATCGATCAAGGTGAGTTTAAGATATATCTTTACCTAAATTGTAACATGTGTTTTTGTTGGAGAAAAGTCCAACACACATTATTTTGGTTAAGTGTCAAAAATAATATAGCATAAAATATGGTCATACTTGATTTGTAAGACACAAGTGTTTGTTTAACAACACATAATGTAAGACGCAATTGTTCCATCTATAAGATATACAACATTACGCAGTCTTATTATTACATTTGATAAGAATTAAGATGTCCAAAAGATACATATATAGTCTTAAACTAATATAGTACTTCACGAATATTTGAATGCTTAATCTATGTTGAAGGAAATGTTCATTTCATGTGTGTGACCACATTGATCCACATGCCAAGTATACAATCACGTCAAAGGATTCTTGGAAAAAGAACTAAAGTTTTTTTGCTTCAACAACTCCATGGCACTAGCCTTGTCACACTAGGAAAAGATTATCTGCATCATACGACTTTGTACTTTACACAAATTCAAATAAAGACACTTTTAGCAAGAGGAGAAAAGTACATCCAACTATTGAGATGTTGCTTAAAGAAGAGAAGACAAATTAATGCATGCATGAAGTGCAGTTAATGCATCTTCTATGTCCAAACTCAATAAACACAAGGAAGAAGTTCAAGTGAGTTTGAAGTTGCTCAACAGCCAACAAAGAATTTGCAACGACTCTTTTCTCCAAGATCTATAGACAGTTATTATTCAAGAAGAAAAGCAGCTAGTTTGAATTGTAATAGTGTTAAATTGCTACTAATGTTTTTTGTGCCCTAAAATAACTTCGTATTGTATTCATTTAGCAAACAAGAAGAGAGAGTTTAACCTTGTAAACGTCAAAAGAAACAAATCCTTTATAGTGAGCAATCTTGTAATCTTTGATCACACACTAGACAACTTCTTTGTCTTAACCAAGAGCGGTTTGTTGTTAAAGAATACTTAGTTTTTAGCCAAACATGGCTAGTTATTAAGGAATACTTGACAGGTTAGTCAGAAGTGACTAAATTTTGAAATAAGACTCATACAGGTTAGCCAAAAGTGACTACGAGCCGAAAGAATACTCATTTATATCTTGTAACATTAATCTCCTCAGTGGAACTCAATCAGTTAATAAAGAATTAGATGTACTTTGTGTTATTAGATGAACCATTATAAAAATATCCTGAGTAAATTCTTCCCTTCCTTACCTTATTGATTGCATGTTATAACTCTTACACTAAAGAAGGTAAAATTTTCAAACTGAATTTTAGATAATTTTTGTCAGTTTTTCTAACTAATATAAATGTATCATTTGACTGCAACCTTCAGATGATAATTGTGAAAAGATTCTAAAAATTTTTAAAATACAATTCAACTTTTCTTTCTTGTATTTTTCTTATTTTTCACAGTTGTGATTCGCTCTTTCAGACTTGAACATGTGTTCTAGTTCACTATTTTAGACTCCAACAAGTGGTCTATGATACAATAAATCGATGTTAGAACAGAAGTTCAACACCCTATGATTTTGATTAAGTGCTAAGAGCTCAAAGAATACTCATTTAGCCAAGAGTGCTTGGTAAAAAATACTCTTTAACGGGGTCAGCCATGAGAGGTTGTAATCCAAAAAGAATACTCATAAACCAGGAGTGGTTTTATTGAAAAAAATACTTGGTTTATCAGGAGTAACATGGGAAATAATACTCTTTAATGGGATCAACTAGGAATGTTTGTGATCCAAAAGAATACTAGTTGAGCCAGAAGTGACTTAGAAAAGAATACTCAATTAAGCTAGGAGTGACTTTTGAAATAATAATCAATTAAGCCATGAATGACTTGGGAAAGAATACTCAGTTAAGCCTGAAGTGGCTTGTGAAAAAAATACTGAATGGATTAGTTAGGAATGACTATTAACCCAAAGAATACTTGAAAGGTATTTCTCAACACTAGTATGTCTAATGGAACTTGGTTTGTTGATTGAGAACTGGATATAGTTTGTTGTGACAGACGAACCAATATAAAATGTTGTGTATATTTCTCTCGTTCATATCTCCTTTACATTACATGTTATTATAGTATACACTAATATGGGAAGGAGAGTAATTTTGAGAAAATGTATTTTTAGTTTGTATTTTAGTGGAAGTAAATAAAGTACATCTATTGTGATCTATCAAATGCAACATCTATAGTCTAATCACTTGATGAACAAAATTGTCATCTGAAATCTCTCATAAGATGATATTAACGAAAAGTTTTTTAAATATTAATTAAAAGACAATTCAACCTTCTTTTCTTATATTTTTCCTGTTTTTGACAACCCATTCAACTTCTCATTAATCAATGTCTTAGTCTATGTGACTTAGAGCATCATTGAGCCTAAAGAATCTCTGTTACAATATAGATCTTTGCTTAATACACAATTTTAGTCATGGTTCACATATCATTCCAGATTTGTGATCTCAAAATCACACATAGCCGGATGATACTTTTACTAAGTGCATCTACTTTCGCTCGAGTAAGGATATTAGATGAAGCAACCAAGCAATACCTTAGTTTCAGAACATTTGCTTTTGCTCAAGTGAAGTTATCAAACGATACTTTTATTAGCAACTCAGACGAACCTTTTGTACTATAGTACTTAAACTTTTTTAAAACCAAAATTATCTATCCTTTGAACTTTAAACTACATCGCCCTCGCATTTCATAAGTTTATTCCTCTTGAAATACAACTAAAGAAATTAACTTACTTTAAGAACTAAAATAAAATGAAGACTTTGATTAAACATAAATAATGGAATAATTGTAGTTCAATATACAAGGCAAAAACTCTTCACTCGTCATGCATTTTAAGAATGTGAAGTTCAACATATAGTCCAAGAGCATCAAACTCAACATGCATTATTATCGAACTCGATCACGCATTTGAACAGCAGAGCATGTGATTTAACATGCACCAAAGAACTTAAACTTGCATACAACTAAATGACTTTAAACTTATGCAACCAAAATAACTTAGTCTTGCATACAACCAAAGGTCTTCGGACTCACAAGCACCATTGTCAACAAGTGTGAAATAGGTCTTATTTATCTTTTAAGATTTGCCACCAAAGTTTGAGGCATGAGGTACATGAGTAATTACCTAATGACGTCAATCATATAAATAAAAGTGGTTACAAAATGTTATTAGAAGTATAAGATGATAATATTTAAGTATTATACAAATTCAACGTGTAAGTATTTTAAAGATCGAGATAATGTTATTCTTAGACTATTTAGACTCTTTAAGATAAGAAGCTTCTCGAGTCTCGAAGTAAGTATATTATTATAGATTAAGATAATCTAAATACAATCAAGAGATTGTATCATACTTAAAATACTAATTACATGATAAGACAATTGAAGCATTTAATCCAAACTAATTGAGATAAATGCCCATTAAGAGGCTAAAATATAAATACAGTAAATCTAAGATAAGTACTTTTAATTAATACATTATTTCCTGTATGAGAATTCCAACTAATTTGTATGAAAAAACATCTTCGCACACATGTTTACCCTCCTCACATGGTATTACAAGAGCTCATCTAAGACAAATATTGGAGGAGAGCATCCACTAATAGAAGAAACTAAGATGCAGTGTTGGGAGATCAATCTGATCCTTGTAAGAATAATTAGTCCGAAATATTATATAAAAAAAATACCAGTTATGATTAAAGTATTATAAATAGAGAGAAAAGAATTTAAAAGAAAGTTAATAACAATGTTTTGATCATTCGAATATATATATATA
>Ga0123340_1007903_pt1 | contig 10124 bp, 8 predicted proteins | sample SirMexnodulemix_FD_89961 | JGI IMG/M metagenome (GOLD analysis project Ga0123340, IMG submission 89961) | Root nodule microbial communities of legume samples collected from Mexico - Siratro Mexico nodule mix | ecosystem: Host-associated > Plants > Roots > Nodule | place: Mexico: Nepantla...
ATAAGAAAAAAAAAAAAAAAAAAAAAAAAAAAAAAAAAAAAAAAAAAATAAGGAAAAAAAAATAATATAAAAAAAAAGAAAAAAAAAAAAAAAAGTGTAATATTCTATATCAGTGTTTGAAAATTAGACTGATTCCATGAAACAGATAAATAAGAGGGTGGTCGACTGAAAATTGTGCAAAGCAAAGTTTGTTGTTTAAAAACGTTTTCAAAATGAAAGCTAAAAATTGGTATAAATGGTGGCTTCCACCATTTTGTTTTGTACATTGTGTATCTCTTTTTTATGGTAACTGAGTCTAGTACGAGATTGGGTTATGTTGCTGGTATGAAGGTTAGTTCCAGCCATGAAGCCCTGGGATCAAACCATCACTGTCAAACTTCCAACAACCTAAAACACAACAAAGTATATGCATTTTTTTTTTAATTATATCATCTTATAATTTATTTATAAATATGTATTAATTTTATGTAATTTCTTTACTATATAAAAATAAGACAATTAAAAATATTATTTATTATACATTATAAACATTTACAACTTAATTGTAGAATAAAAATAGTTATTTTTTTTATATAAGTAGGAACCTATTTTCATTATCCTTTATTATAAATTTATAAAATATATTGTTAAGGATAAAATAAGAAAATAATTTGTGTAGAAATCTTAGTATACATTGTTATAAATGTTACGATATTATTGTATCTATCAAATAAGTAAAAAAAATACTAAAAGTAGTTTTCTAAGTATTAAACATCATGCTAAGTAATCTATTAAAACTAAAGGACACTAAACTAATGAATATTTTAAGCTTAAGCATTAAACTCTTTCCTATGAAGTTTACCAGACAAAACTTCTTTTAAACTAAAATACAAACAATATTACCTCATGTTTTACGTACTAATACGAAAATTAGTTAAAATTATTTATTTTTTTAACTTCATTTAAAAATAATTTTATTGAATTACATTTTTATTAACTTGATATAAAAATCAGAGTTTTGAGAATCGAATCGAAATTAACAGAAATATATTTTATTGAATATGATGAAAGTAATTAAAATTTATTTAGATTTGAGTCCATCAATTTTTTTACTTATAATAGGGCTTGGAAACTACATTTTTTACTCTTTTTTTTTTGTCTCCAACTATAAGTATTATGCTGAATTTATGCCACTCTTTATAAAACCTTTTTTCGATTTTTTTTTTATTAATTATTGTTTACCAGAATATGAAATGTTTTTCGTTTATAAATACTAAATATTATCAATTGTCTTCTTCTCTCTTTTATTAAGATTGGATAATTGAATTTTTTAAATTAAAAAATTATTATTCTTTTCATGCATTAGTTATTTAATAATACTTTAGAAAATATTAACGTTATCAGATAAAATAACTGGCTTTTTTTTTTTTTAATAGTGTGCATTATATATTCGATGCTTATATTTATGGAGGGAGAGTATTACTTCAGAGAAAGATGGTGAACTTGGGATCATAATGATTTTGGCCCAATTAATAATTTCTTCTTCCTTTTTAGGTGATAATTTCTTCTTCCTTTTCAGGTGAAATTATTAGGCAATTTTAGGGTACAAGATCACTCAAGTAATTTTTAATATGAAGCTTAAGAACTGTCATTGTCATTTTGATCATACTTAAAATCTTTAAAATGTATTTTGGTGTTGATATTGGCTTGAATGTTGCATCTCCATCTATTTACCACAAGAATATTTTTAACATTTAATCTTTTGGGATTAATTATTTATTTTTCCACTTAAGCAATTTATGAACACGTTGGATTGACTATTATTTGATCTTAAGTACAAACTTAAGTAAATTATTATTCTATTATTTTATTTAAATATAAATTTTATGACTTTTTGTTTATAATTATTATATTGTGTTATGAATATTATTTTAAAAAAAAAAACTAACTGGATTTTGTTCTTGTTGCATTATATAATAAAATTTGTTTCTGATAAAATTTTAATGACGTGTATTATTAATTTATTAAACCATTCTTTCATTAATTGTACGTACACGAGATAAAAAATATATGTTAAAAAGATAGTAAATTAGAATTATTTTAGATTTAAAATAATTTAGTTTCATGTAATTTTATATGTATTGATTGTAAATTTAAAATACTGTACATCATCTAAACTTTAATATAATTAATACCGCGTAAAATAGTGATTTATATCTTATACTTTGAACTTATTTTTAATTTAATAATATTTTTAATTATGTATATTAGTATAAATGTATTAAAATCAGTAAATATGGTTTTTTTTTTGTTTTTTTCCATAACTTATAGTTTTTTACCTTTTTTTTTTTTACTTGATTTATATGAATTTATTGCGTATGATGTTTTGATTTTAGAGTATAAACTATCAAGCAACCTGTACATGGGCATGGGTTATAGAAAAATTATTTTGAATTGTATGAATCTGATTATAAAAATATATATGATTTTGAAATATGAAAATAATGATGTTAATTAAACATTAGAACAATAATATTTATGATTATTTTTTTGTACCTGATAACAAATAATATTTCTATGTCATTATTAATGGTATTTTAAAATATTATTCTTTAACTTTTTCCGTAATTTAGTAAAAATTGAACGCATATTAAAATTCAGCAACATGTTTTTTTAATTATAAATTATTTGCTAATAATATACATATTTATGTTAACTATTTTTGTGAAACCCTCTTCTCAAAACCTGCATGCACCTCCATTCGTTCCTCTCTCTCTCCTTCAATTCCAAAGTTTTCTCCCTTTCGAGAAAATTTCCTCCTCATCATTCATCATCAATCTTAGATTCTGATAGTAAATCGTATCTCTTAGCAACTCTCGAATCAAGAATAATTATACCGATCAAAATCTCAATCAGTGTTAGTTTCTGTTCAGTCTAAAGAAATTTTTCCATTTTTTCTTTTATTTTTGTTATTAATCTTGACAGAGAGTTAAGAAAAGTATCCTTCTCAATTTAATTAGGATTATACTGAAATTTGGTCATATTTTGATAACGCATTCTAGGTTTTTAGATCTTTAAGAAATACTGCAACGTGTTCGGAAACTGCTTAAAGACAAAAACCTTCAGGTAAGGGAAGCCAGACTCAAATTCTTGCTATAGTATACTAGGTTAGAGTACTTAAATGTGAAATGAGATGTAGTTTTGAAGTCCAACGTTCCTTTTGCAAGATTGGTGGTAATGCGATTTTGTATAGTTAGATGATATGAGTGATTGTATGTTAATTGGACTTGTGGAACAATAGATGTTGAGTGCTTCGGAAATAACTACTGTCTTAATGTACTTAGTATTCTTGCATGTTTGATTGAGGTATGTTGATTTAGGCATTACGTTTGGGATAACCTATGAGCTATGTTTGTTGTTCATATTATGTCTTAGCATCTATGTGTTAACATAGATCCTCAATCTTCACCGATGATCTAAGTCATATAAACTAAGATAACAGATGGTGAGAAGCTGGTGAGAGAGTTCATACACACTGCGACTCACTGTAGACACTCAGTTTTGGGATGTGTGAACTTACCCTGACCCTTTATCTTAGATTTATTGATAGTCTAAGTTTTTTATACTGGATTAGATGTTAGTCTCTGGTTGTAGTCAGCTTAATATAAGTTTTTCGGAAGACAATGAGTTATTAATGTCATATATTTGATAAAAGAGTCTATGAGTGAATCTTGTGATAATAGAGATTGGTGTTTAAATGTTGAAATTGCAAAATTTGATTTGAACTATTAGACTTTACAAATTAAAGTAATTTGATTTTGTGTTATAATAGCCATAGTTGATACCTACTAAATTCTGCTTCAGTTGACAAATTTATATCTCTAACTTTATCTTCTTTGTTGCTTTGTTTTGAACTGCAATGATGGTACTATATACTTTAACAAATAAAAAAATTGGAATTGGAGTATTTGAGTAGCCTTAGGAGTGTATAAAGTTTAGGAATTCTAGTTATAGATTAGAAAATGATTGTATATATCTTCTATTTTGAAGAACTTTAGTTTAGTTTATGATGGAGGTTAATTTTGTATATAAATGTTGATATTTTGAACCACCAAAATATAAATAGATGTAAGGTAGAAACTTGATGCATGATTTATGTGGTTTCTGGCAGAAGCATCATACTAGATGCACAGAAACAACATTTTTTCTTTTAAATAAAATCAATAAATTAATATTAATTTTATAAATTTATATTATTATAGTATAATTTATATTATTATATATAAATTTAACTAAGTGTGAAACTTAGTAGATATATAATTTTGAAAAAACTCTCTTTGAAAATAGTATTGGTGGTTGTCTTTCAATATTGATATTAAATCATTAAAGTTACTTGAAAGTATAATGCATATTGCTTTGGATACATTATAGTATAAGGAGAATATAGCTTGAGTTGATTTAGGTGTCAAGCCCGATTTAATCCATTAATTTAAGTCCAATGGAAATACTTTTTGTTTTTGTCAAAACTTACTGTGCTATGGAAGCAAAGAGACAAAATCTAGGTAACCAGGATCCAAACTTCGTATTTATACTGAAACTGTAATAGTTCACTTAAATTAACTTTTTTGCTGTGATAAGGGAGGTATAACAGCAATGAGCATAATTTTCTTTAGAACAATAGTCAAATTTATACCCATTTGAATGATAATTATTTATTTTATACATGTTCATTAGAATATATTTTGGTGACTCTCTTACGTGTTTAATCAGGTCATTTGTATTCACTTGCCATATCATTCTAATAAATTTAAATAATTATTCTAAAGAAGTATGTGATTGCAAATATATCTTGAAAAATCGTTGCATTGTTCAATTTATTAATGAATTCATAGAAAACTACCAGCTAAATTCGTAAGAGTTTTGCATTACATATAAAACTTTTACTCAAATGAAATATTAACTGTTCTACTGTATACTGTAAAAATAGGGTTTTGATGTTTTATTACACTATGTACATGGATTAAACTATGAATAAGATTTTAACAGTATTTTTTATACTATCACAGCTTTCCCACTCCTTTAGAATAAAGATTACTCTAAAGATTAATGACACTCTGTGGTGAATTTATATAACCACGAAACTAGTTCCCTGCTGTTAATAGGATAACTTTTCAGAGAACTTTAACAGCATCAACTATGGTAAAACAAATAAATAAAGGAGATTAAAAATAGAATAATTTTATAAAACTGATATAAATGCAATTGGCAAACACGGGTGTCCAAAATTGATAGAAGAGTATCAATGATACGCCGCTCTGAAATATCCTGAATGAACAACAGCAAAGTTTGTCCTACTGCCAAAATGACGAAGGCCAAAGGGCCAAAGAAAAATGACGTGTTTCTAAAGCTTGCTTCATTGTATTTAGACAAAAGACATCTGCTAAAGCTTACAGGGATCGGTGCTAGCTTGTCATTATTACATTATCTACAAAATCTGATTTGAATATGATACATCTCCTGCAAACATTTTTCTTCAAAAAATACTCTATTCCAACTCCTTTAGAAAATCAACATTATCTACAAAAACCTGCACATTTAGAGGTGGTAAAGCTAGTCAGTCACAAATGCTGATTAATACGAATGAATAAACACCAAAAGTCTAGATCTCCGAAGATAGTGTTGTGTCCTGATCAATAGTACGACATTTTCTATCATTTCTAAGTATTACTACTTTGATACTGTGAATACCATGTGGTATCGTGATGAGATTTTCACATTAAAGCAAGAAAACAACTTTTGGGTATCAAATATAAAAATCATTAATGAGCATTTGAGATAATTGCTCATTTACATGGTATTCGACATGAACCAACTTAGAGTTTTGGATGGGTCAATTGAAATATAGTTTTTATACAGTACGGAGCAACGAGGATTGAATTTCAAACCACATGATCATAAAAACTTTGATATCATGTCATGAATTAACTATCTCATCATCACTTCAGATTGCTAGTAAGGACATATGAATGATTTTATATTTAACAGTGTGAACAATCAAATTTTTTATGATCAAAAGTAGTTTGAACTTTCATCTTTGTTGCCCTTTCTTCTAAATGAAGATAAATTTCAATATACTGTAAAAATGGGCCTCTTGTGTAAAGGGTGAGGGGGCATGTTAGTGATATAACTGAATCCTTTTAAGAGAGTTTGTCTTTGATAAGATATTAGAACCTTTATCAACAAACAACCGAGTTCAATCCTTGGCTATTATATTATACATAAGCTTTTTTATCCACATTTCAAGTCTAACAAGCTACTGCATGCGAGGATGTATAAGACATAAAACCATTCATGAGCTTTCATTTTCTAGCTTAAGCCTTGGAGATACACTAAATAACAAAAGATTAATTAGACATACCGACTTCCAACCATCAGGATCCAAGCATGCAGTGATTTTGGTGTTGATACCAGGTAATGGTCCGGGTTCACGAGTAATCTTTCCTCCAGCTAGTTTAATGGCTTCTGCAGTTTTGTACACATCATCTGTGCCTACTGCAATCTGCAAATTCGTATAAAAGTTAAGGACTTGATAAAAAATGAGAAAAAAGTTTAGAGAGAAAACAAAATAGAGCGTGTCACTTTTTAGGTAATATAATTTTGTTATTTCTCAAAAGTTGAATACAACAGGCGGAGCTTATTTATGGACTCTGAATACAACAACACAAGTTGTTGTTAAACTGATTGCTGAGTCCTGACTACCTTACACACTCTAATAGAATCAGACAGGTGTGTGTAAAGGTATCTAATAATAATAAAATAGTAAAAATAAGAAAGTAACTGAATAATATTCTAGAATGTATGTGATCTGTAATTAGAAATAACAGCAGAACAAATATGAACAAATTTGAAAGATTTCTGAACAATAAAACAGTAACATAGTTCTCTCTCCTGGGCTTCGAGATTCCGGTCTATCCCTTTTCACTCCACTATTCCATTCTGTTTTTTCCTCCCTTTCCTAACCCTCTCCTTCCTCTATTTATAACTCAGTTTCCTCTCTAACTAACTTCCTGAATTAGTGGCTTTTATTTTTTTATTTTATTTTTCATATTCCTCCTCTCATTTGAAGGGGTACAAGATCTCCATTCTGTCCTTCCGCTTGGTTCCTAACCAGGTGTGTAACAGTGTGCAGCTGCTCTGACTACTGGAATATTCCAAAATCTAGAGACTTGAGAATATTCAATATGCACTTGAACCTAGAGGTATAGACTGACAGGGGAGATGGACAAAGTAAGAAAACACAAAAAAACTGTCTTTAGGTAGGTATGAATCAAGTCACGAAGAATTTACAATTGATCAAGTACAGGGAGTTTGGGTAGTTAATATGAGGTCATAAGTATTGTGCTGGAAAATTAAAGGTATGAAGTTAAGTATGGATAGGAAAACAGAAGGTAACAATCATTTCAGTTGGGGAAAAAACACAGTTTGCTTAAACTTTTTTACTGTTATAGAGGATCGAGAAGAGATGATATGCGACTATGTTGCACTTTTAGAACAGTGGTTGTGCAGTGATATGCGCTGAAACTCTTGCATGCCCCACAGATCCCACAAAAAGTATTTGGGGAGGGAGAAACTTCTGCTTACCTGAGCATAAGCATTTCCTTTATCGTATTCAGTGACTCCATAATTGTAAGTCAACTCCAGAACTGTGCTTTTATCTTCTGGACCATAACCCAGCATTGCTATGGTATACTATCCAAAACAAGGCCATCAAAGAAACACAGATGAAATGAAGATAAGCACATTCCCTAAGTATCAAATAAGGCTTTGTGAAACAATTTTGACAGGGATACATTTTCATAATTACATAGCACAGCACAATAATTCTCTATGTAAAACACTTATTCTATTAGTTATTTGATAAACTTATGCCTGTGGTTTTCTAGACAATCCTGAACTGAAAGGAAAACTTTGCAGATCATCAAACTTTCAAAAATTTCACACACTCATAAACCTGAATTTAAACCATCTTAACTGTTAAATATAAGGTATATAATTTGCATATATTTCGCAGAAATAAACGTGGGGAAGTCATCATACCTTGTATTCTGGATTGTCTCGAGTTCGAAGCAGCTCCATACCAAATGCCTAAATGTTAAAAAAATCACGTGAACTTCTTAATGTTACGCAAAAGGAAATGCGTAAACACTAGTCTGAACCAACATAAAATAGAACCGACCCTAACCTTCTCATAAAATTCTATGGAACGATTAAGATCACCCACTCGGAGCATTACTTGGCATAAGGGTTCAGGAGTTGGACCTCTTTCTATAAGTTCAAATTTGTAACCATCAGGGTCTTCAACAAACGCAATTACTGAACGCCCTCCCTTTACAGGACCAGGCTCTCTAGTTATTTTACCACCCTTAGCTCTTATTAGCTCCACTGCTTTTACAACCTAATAAAGAATCATACAAACATAATATATGTTATTCAAAAGGCCAATAGAGAAGAAATCCTACCAACTCACTAGGAAAGAGCAACGTATGAGTTCTAGGAAGATGCTCAAAAGGACACTAGAGGGTGCTAAAGCTTGGAAAACTTACATCATCTACGGCAATACCAAAATGGCCAAATGCAGTTCCAATATCATACTTGTCAACTCCATAATCTGAAATGTTAAACAAAAAGACCAAAATCAATCAAAAACTCTCTTTGCATGAGCAAACATAGCTTAATCCAACAAAGAGCCAAAGTCCTATAATTATTAGTAGAGGTCATTGAGTAGACTAGATTTTGCACATTTCAATAGGAATACCATTATAAACACAGTCAGACCCTTACTGTATGTCAGTTCAATAACAAAGTGAGAGTCTTCAGGCCCATATCCAAGAAAGGCATTAGTATATTTCTCCTCCGGTATGTCCCTCTTTCTGAGGAGCTTCATTCCTAGGCACTCCGTATAAAACCTAAAACCACCAAGAGTAAACGCTCATCCATAAAGTTTAATATATCAGAGATAAGCAGCTTTCAATCAATGAAGCAGAAGTTCCCTCATTTAGCTTCTCCTAAATTTACCTTAACTCATGTCTATGCTAATTTTAACTTAAGCTAGAAACTTAATTCATTTTTACCTTCTTTTTTTTTTTCTCTCCTACAAGTGTATAAGTGCTTATTGAAAAGTTTTATCCAAACAAGACCCAATTGGGATATAATACAGTGCATACTTTATGGTCCTGTCCAAGTCCCCAACTCGATACACAACGTGAAGCATTCTTCGCTTGTCCTGCTTTACCCACTCAAGCACATTTTCTGGTGAAGCAGCCGCCACAGATTGAGACACGTTCCCTGACGCCATGACTCTCAAGGAATTACCATCTTGTCTCAACACTCTGGACGCCTTCAGGCCAAAACTATGGTACTGAGACACTGCACCCAAATCCAAAATTCAATTTCAAAGTGTTCAATCAGCACAACTGTCAATTCTGCAGCAGCAGTTGGGATTGAAAAAAGCCCACAAAAATACTGATAAATTGAAGTGGCAGAAGAATATGAACTTACCCGAGAAAGAGAGACGGGGAGAAGGGTTGAAGAGAGAAAGAGAGGAAGGGGGAGAGATGGTAAGAGAGGAGAGAAAGGGTCGAATCGAAGAAGCCATGGGAACCACTCTCACCATTGGGGTGTGGATGAGGAAGAAAAGAAGAGAAGAGAAGAAGGAGCGGAGAATAATAGGTATTGTTTTGGTTGGGTAACTTAGCTTCTCAAATTTTACTTTCCATTATTCTATTTTTCTGTGGAATTATTGATAGTTGATTCCTCTTTTACGGTGCTTGTTGTATTCCTTTTCCCTATCATTTGGGAGTTTGATGGAACGTTTCAAACAAAACTTAAATTTTAATCTTCAAATTTTTATACAAATTTTCATTTTGTTTTCTAAGGAATATTTGTCTGTTATATTTTCATTACACCTAGAGATCATTCTAAAAGATATAAATATAATTTAAGAAAATTTATTATTAAAATTTATTCATTATTATATATTATAAAAAACCTTATAATTACATATTTTAAATATAAATTATCATATTATGAAATTCATAATCAACAAATATTTAAATTGACTTTATAATGAATAATTTAAAACAAAA
>Ga0123340_1007908_pt1 | contig 10121 bp, 7 predicted proteins | sample SirMexnodulemix_FD_89961 | JGI IMG/M metagenome (GOLD analysis project Ga0123340, IMG submission 89961) | Root nodule microbial communities of legume samples collected from Mexico - Siratro Mexico nodule mix | ecosystem: Host-associated > Plants > Roots > Nodule | place: Mexico: Nepantla...
ATATATATATATATATATATATATATATATATATATATACACTTTTTTACACACTTAATTTGTCTATGTATCTAACACAATGAATTTTAAGTTAAATGTTATCATTATAATAAGAAAAACATAGACAACATAATATGACTTAGATAACTCATAGTTGTATCATTGAAATGTTTACACATGAAGGTTCCCCCAACAACCTATAATGCATCTAGTAAGGAAATGCATAGAGGAGCACTCCAAAATCTTTATTGTCTCACTATATCTCAAAGGGTTTCAGTTTCAACCTGTGTAATATGGTCAGAAAGCTTATATATGAGATCATCCTAAGCTTCTACTATGCCATCAATATCAATAACAAGTTCTCTCATACTCATTAGAACAAACAAAATTCTAAACAAAAGTAAAATATTAGTTCAACATTAATAGAAATTATAACAATAAAAAGTAACACAATGTAATACATTTGTCTGTGTTGAGACTAGCATGACCAAATGTCTAGGCCAAGCCAAAAATGTGCCTAAAGTCTCCCCCACTAATTAAGCCTCTGTACTGGGCAAAGGCAGTCAAGCAGCAACATCTCAAGCTTCATCAACCACTACCTGGCATCTAGTCGAAATGTAGAGGGATGCCACGAAAAAGTAACCCTCCTCTAATTGATACAAGATTGTGATTGCTTCATTTTCCAACTCATTTAACTTTTGAGGGTTAATTACTTTCTTACAAATGGCATTGAAAAACAAACACAATCATGTTGTTGCATCAACACATGACAATCGTGGGACTTTAAACTAACACACTTTAATCTTGCATAGACAAAAGGCTTTTACTTAACATTTGAAAAGTACCATGTGAAACTTTCACATTGCATAAGCATTAACAAAAGCTTTGCTTTTCTTTTTTAGAAAGAGTATGCGACAAGATGGAGACAAGTAATTATGTTTTCTACCAAATTATGGATGTAAATTAGAATGTATAACCATGTCAAACAAATCTTGTTATGTTTTAACTCCATCTTTTATCTTTTCTTTTATGTTGAGAAATACCTCAATTACATTATTGGAAATATTTGCTTCACATGCATCACATCTATGTAGTGTTTAACATCTAGTTTACACCAATATGGAAGATAAAAAAAATATTGATTGTTTCTTCTAAATGTTCTTCTCAATGGACTTCTTTTGTGTCTTTACCAACTAATGTTATCGTTCTTTACTTGCTTGTATACTTGTTCACTATTGCGGGTGTCGATGCAACTTCATCCTCCTAATCATCCATTCAATGCTTTCTTCAATTTATGATATGGATGACTACGAGTAAAGAACTTTCGATTCCTAGTCCCTTTAGACTATAATCGCTCATGTTACCATATGTTAGAAAATCATTTATTGTGCATAACATTAGGCAAAAACAAAAGTTATCTTCACGATATGCATCAATACTCATCTTAGAAATTGGTGCAAAAGTCTCTTTCCATATTAGCAACCAACCTCGGTTTCTACCTTTCAATAGACACATCAACTTTATATTTTACTGCAAATATCCATTTGCAGTTAACAACATTCTTTCCTTTGAGTTTTAATAATTTCCCAAGTACTACTCTTTTGTGATGCATCCATCTAAATTTTCATGATATCCCTATGTTATTTCTTTATTAAAGCTTTAGAGAATTCAAACTAACAATGAACCAAGTAACATTATATCTTGCCTCTGATTTTATCTTTTATGAGAAAATCAAACATATTGAAATGAATTGTCATTTCACAAAGAAAAAATCGAAGTATGAGGATATCACCACTAGATTTAATTCACTAATATATTTGTCAAATCTGTAAAACGACATATGATCAATTGTATTTGTAACTAGTCACATATCACTTATGTGTTCTAGCTTGAGATGTAGTGTTATAATTATAAAAATATGGAATTGATCTCTTTCAAGTTTCATTAACTTGGTCCCATAAACATTTATAACGGGTGATTTGCTAGTTTGGATAGACTATACATTGACACCTATCTATATTAACAATTGTTATTGTGACTACTAAGAAGTTTGTCGTTAGGTTCTCGCATTTTACAAATCAATTGGTCATGTTTGAGCATGGGCAATGAATCTCTCAGACTGTGTTTCTGGCTATCTAGAGTAGTTTCGTAGGATTTCTCATCCATATATCTACTCGTTAGTTGTGATTATGTAAAAGTATTTGCTATTCACACTTCATACACTTCTATTTACATTGTTCTTTCCTTTTATTTCTTTTTGTTAGATGATGTAAAGTTAGTGTTCCTTAATGAATTTTTTGAAAAGGAAATTTATATTGAGCAACCTAAAGGCTTTGTTGTGGAAGGAAAAGAAGACAAAGTTTATAGGTTGTTTAAAGATCTTTTCGGCTTAAAACAAGCTCCAAGAGCATGGTATAGCCGAATAGATCATTACCTCCTCAATTTAGGCTTTGACAAAATTCTTTCCAAATCTACACTTTAGAATCTATACTTTATGCCAAATCCAAAAGCGTTAAAACTTTTGTTATCTCACTATATGTTGATGATCTTTTGATTACAGCTAGCAATGAAAAGCTTATTGATGATTTCAAATTAAAAATAATGCAAGCTTTCGAAATGACTGATGTTAGTCCAATCAATTTTTTCCTTGGAATGGAGATTAAGCAAGGCGGGGATGAGGTTTTTATCCGTAAAAAAACAATATGTAAGAGAGATTCTAAAAAAATTCAGCTTGGAAGATTGCAAGAAGGCCAACACTCCCATGAATCAAAAAGCAAAATTAAGCAAGGATGATGAAGCTGATGCAGTAAATCAAAAAGAAAGTCTTATTGGTTGTTTGATGTATCTTATTACAACAAGGCGAGATATATTGTATGCTATGAATGATAAGAAACAAGAAATTGTTACACAATCTAGAAGAGGTTGATGCTAACCAAGTCTTAGTGGTTGAAAAAAATTTTAATTGATCTTAACATGGAGCAAAAGTAAAGTATGAAAGTTTTTGTCGACAATCAAAATGCAATATCTATTTCCCATAATCCTGGGAAAATCAAGCATTTTAACATTATATTGTTCCTCTTCTTAAGAGAGGTAGATACAGAAAGATAGAGTTGTTGATCTTGTTTGTTGCAAAATTAAAAACCATGTTGCAGATTTATTTATCAAGCCACTCAACAAGTTTGAATTCTTAAGATAAAAAGATAGGATGTTGCAGTTCCAAAATTAAGGAGGAGTGTTAGATATTGTTTCTAGATTTTATGTTGATATCTTTATTTGTTTTTTCTATTTCAGTTTTTGAATAAGTCTTTCTAGTCAAAATAATTGTTTCTAAACTTCCGGACAAAATGTTTCCGTGAGTTTAATCTTTGTTTTACTGCAAGTATTATAAATGTATTTGCACTTTGCAACTGAGATGCAGAATAATAACGATACGTTTTATTTTATTTCATATATTTTCGTTTAATATTTTATCTGCCTTTTTCCTGTAAAACAACACTTTTGTTGCCAAAATGTCCTTTTATCTAAAATAATATAACCCCAATTCCTATCTTTACACTCGACTTTGGTTGTCCACTCCATCCCTTCTACAAATTTTCTCTATTTCTTCATTAAAAACTCAAAAATTACGACCAAAAGAAAAAAATTTAAACATTATTTATTACCTATTGTGTTGGTGAGCATATAAAAAAGAACTTGTTTGATATATCTTCTTGGGGAATTCGTGAAAAAACCTTTAAAATTTTAGTTTTTCTTATTTGGCCTGCATGTTCTTTTGTTGTTTAAGCACAAAATCCTTTGATTCAGAAGGGTGATACTTGTTTTGGTTCTTGAGCAGTTGGTTTGACACATATCACATGCATGCTTCCTATATCATTGATATTAATTTCTTCTTTTACAGTAATGTTTATGAACAAAATGCTGTTCTATACAAGATAGAATTTGAGATTATCTATATTATTGGTTTGTCGCAATTTTGACAATGCAATTCCATTAATCTGTCTGATTCTCTCCCTTGACAGCTGCATCATTCTTCCTATCTCCTTGAAAGACCGAGGGGTCTCTCCATCAAGTCCATAGTGCAATGTCACAATCTCTGCTTCTCTCTTGCTAAGTGTGTTAAGAAGCTTCATCACTTCCTGCTTCATTAGTTGCCTCTTAACCATCTTCTCTGGAGTCATGTCCTCTGGCCCTGGTATAATCTCCTGATCAGAATTTTGATGAACAAGTTAAACAACTAGGTACACTCTCCAATCTTAATCTTTAAATTTAAGTTTGAGTTAAATTTAAATTTGTAAACTGAGCTTGCAGAAGTAACTCAAACGTAGCTTTTAAAAATAGATGTTTTTGGACAAAGTTTAATGTGGAAATGTAAACCTAAGTTTGTAATCCGAGTCTCCAAAAATGTTACAAGTCTAGCTACTATGAGACTGAATTTTCAGACAAATTTTAACAAACAAACGTATTTTTGAGAATATTCAGACATGTCACAAAACTGAGTTCACTTTCCCAGCTGATTGGGAACACCAAACGGGAAACCAATCAGTAGTTGATCAAATAAGTTATAACTTACATATAAGTGAACAAGTTATTAGACCTGAAGTGTCATGTGGCCACAATCAGTTACATCTTTGTCCAGTGAAATTGGTGTTCTGCTGTTTTCAGAAACAAGCCTAATGGTGGAAGCCTTCACATTGAGCATTCTAGCAGTTTCATCGTATGTGGGCTTTCTCCTCAGTCTTGTGCTCAGGATATTGTTGGCCTTAGCAACTTTGGCCACCATCTCACACTTGCCACACTGTAAATCACAAACTAACCAACCTTTCACAATAACTAGTCCACTTCTTAAGTCTTACTGTGTCAAGAGCTGCTTTAAAAATGTTATGTTATGCTTCATGAATTAGTTTATTGCTCAAACACTTTGCATGGTAAATAAGACCAAAATGAATCAAAGCCTCACCGGTAATCTCACTAATCTGGACTTTCTGGCTACGGCTTTTATCATGGCTTGCTTAATCCACCAGTAAACATATGTGGATAATTTATATCCTCTCTCTGGGTCAAACTTCTCTGCCCCTCTAAGAAGTCCAACGGTTCCTTCCTGGAAAAATAATTTTACCTTACATTGGAGATTCTTAATTTGATCCTAATATACAAAAACTTACCAAAACCATTCATGTGCAGAGATCAAATTGAAAATTATACTTTGACACAAATAAGGACTAGTGTTATAAAGAAATGCAACAAATAGTGAAATACTAAAATGAACAGGCACCTGAATGAGGTCTTGAAGGCTTAATCCTTTGCCTTGATAACCAGTTGCAATGGAGGTAACTAATCCACGATAGTCATTGGCTAATCTTTCTTTAGTCTCTCTGGCATTGCAAAGTGCCTTATCCAGACTAAGTAAGGACCTTCTTGGGATTGCAGAGTGCTCTTCAAACCCTTTGGTTATTAGCTTAGCAACTTCACTCTTTGCTCCCTGCTGCTAGTTGTTATGCAATACAAACAAACATTATGATTCCTTTTGAAATGAAAGTCAACTCAGCCACCATCAAAATTTCTGGTTGGAAAAACTTAGTTTTATTTTTAAGTGAAAAATATTTATGAAAAAGTTTATTCATACATAGTTTAGATATTTTTTTCCAAACACAGATGTGTAGTGTAGAGTTTGTATAAAATTGAATTGGTACATAAACAGAAGTTGGAAAGAAAATTATGCTGCCAAATAGTTTTATTACTTGTGGTGTTTGTGTTTTATCCGAGGATACCCTGAGACCTAAACAAAGCTCTGCTTCTTCCCTTGAGCTCAAAAACCAAGATTTTCTAAACCCAACTATGCTCCCATTCTCATTGCTTCCAGTTACAGACTCCTCTGTCTGGACAGAAGCATTGACCAATGTAACTGCTTCTGTTGATGTATCACTGTTGGTACCAAACTTAGTAGGTTGAAGAGAATGGTGCATTGGAAAGGTGGGAAGGGAAGATAGAGACATGTTGGGGATGAGCATATTCTGGCTTAGGCCATGAAACAACTGAGACAGATATTTCAAATTTAGTTTCTGGTGTGTGGGGCAAGATGAAAAGGCATGAAAAAGTATCTACTTTTGTGGATATCATTGACACAATTATGCAGTGTGCTATAGGTACTACCATGTTAGGCCAAATTATTCATTATCACATTTGTCTCTTCTGTTCCCAAAATGTGGCAGCTTAAAATTAAATAAATGATTAAATATATTTTAGTTTCTCAAAAGAAGTAAAAAATGTTAACTTTTTTTTTATCTCGTAAATTTAAAAAGAAGTATGCTATGAATTCACGTTTAAAATTAGTTTTATATAATTAAATTATAAATCAGGATATAATAAGTTTCTTGACTTTTAAATTTGTGTGTAGGAGGCATTTCTTTGCTAATTCAATAACTTGCAGAAGCTTATATAGTTTTTTTTTTTCTCAAATAATCTAATATTTTTATGAATTGAGACAATTTATGGGGGTTTGATATCATTGGTTTTGTACATATATTCTAGAGCATTTCTTAATCGCAAAAAATGAACCACTAGAAAAATTATAATTAAAATTGGCATGTCATGTTAAACCAAAAAAATTAATAGGAAAGACTGAAAGTGGTGACAGAAAAAAGTTTAAGAACTTTGAGAGGTGAAGAGTAAGAAGAAGAGAATACATAGTAGCAGCCCTCCTTTATCAATCTCACAATTTCTCAGCAGACACTCACCGGTTCAAAGTTCCAAATTCATTTTAGGGGTAAAACTAGGTTATATCATGAGTGTAAAAGAAATAAGTTTAGTGCTTAATCAAACTCAAACATGGTTTCATGTTTCAATTTTCAAAAACTAGCTTTCAAAGTAAACAAGTTTTCTATTCCTTGTCCTAATTCAGAAAAAAAAATAATGACATCGCCATTTCCCCATAATTCTACAAAAATTGATATCCTGTCCGATGCCTTCCGTGACACATTAAAGTTCACAGAAAAGATAAGTTCGAAAATGAACTGAAGGACGAAAAAATTAGGCATTTAGTATAAATGAAAAGAAAAGTATTAACCATTATTGGATGAACAGAAGATTTTAGCCTAACGGTTTGGATAACGAGCTCTTGTTCTTACAGATATGAACTTAGTATATAACATTATCAATTACATTCTACTCTGACTTATGTAAGTTATGGAGGATATACAAAGATGCAGATGATAAGAAAATACAAACTGAATAGCTTAGTAAATCCAATCCTGTTGCAATGTTAACCATTTTGCTCCTCTCAAACATCTTTACCAAAAGAATCATGACAATAACATGTCCCACCTTTGTCTTCAATTCATCAAGTGAGCATATTTTCATCCACTTAGGCCTCTCCTAAAAAAGATAAATAATATATTCACTTTCTTTTCCAATATATAAGAATCATGTCAATTAATTAAATGGAAATTGGATAACATTTAGCATTGAATGATGCTAGAAAATAAAAGAAAAAATATACATAAAAATGAAAGATGGTGGATTAAGAAAACTTCATGGGATTATATCATCACGTGACATTGGGTTTGTTAGAGTTTATCATTAAAAAGAAGTTAGAAAATGCAGAGGACTGATCTCCATTCAACCTCATAAGAGTTCGAGGGCCTTCTCCTTACATTAACTACAAAGTCACTGACTAGAACAATCACCTATCTTATCTCCAAGCTATTTTTCTTACACTGAAAATACTAAGTTGCTAAAATTTCCTAAGTAAATGTCATTTGTATGTTCTTGATAATAAAAATATAAAAGAAGTGTGGTATATAGTTACTATTTAGGGTTGTATAATACCTTCATAGCAAACATTCCAAACAAAGAGGATCCTTGAAGGGCACGGTCTACGGTAGGTGGAACATCAGAAGGTATATTGCTTATGAACAATCCGTATAAGCCCATACCAAAGATCAACATAACCGTACCAGCAAGATAAACATCTGCAGTATCAAGCAAAATGGATAAGTGCAAGTACTAAACATAATCTTATCTGAAATTCAGACCAAATATATTTGGAACTATGTAGTTTAACGATGATTTAAATGTTTTACTCTGATAATGTTCGAGAAAATATTTTTTCGAACAAATTATACATAAATTTGATAATTTAAAAGCAAAAAAGTAACATAATACTTTATTTCTCCGATTTTTCCTTTGATGTTTTCATGATCCAAGTAGAGTAAATACAAAATCAAGTCTTGATAATATAGAAACTGTAAGTCTGATAAGCAATAGATTACCAATTGCTTCAACCAACCGCAGAACCATCTGTCCGGTGTGAACTCCTTTAACACAGCTTGTCCAATAGACTTTGTATGCATCAACAATATAAATACAACCCTAAAATGATCCGGTAGAGTCAGATATTTGTACCACAATGTTTGTCATCATGATTAACTGCAAACTTAATTATATGTTTAATGTCTGAAATTTAAAATAAATTTGATTTTAGTCTACCCAATTATTTAAAAAAAAATTAGTTCCTCAAATTGGAAAAATAAATTAATTTCTAAATATTAAATTTTAGTCACTTAAATAGCTTTTTTCAAAATTATTTTTAGTCCTATACCAATGGTGATAACCTCTTAGTATAACTACAAAATACCTACCATAAAGTAGTTGAATGATTTAATTATAAAATACATTATTCTCGTGATCAATCCCCACCAAATGTGAAAACTAGCTGAACCACGGTAGTCACATTATCGTAAGATTAGTTTCAGTGTATTAGGCAAACCCACTAAAATAATGCATTACACTCTAATTTTTAAAATAGATATATCTTTTATGCTAACAATAGTACTCTTTATTTCATTTACATTTATATCATGATATGTATAGAATTTTTGGGGCATAAGGCAAAGTTTTTATAAAAACTTATAATACCAATTATCAATCCTTATATTAATTTTTTAGTTTTTTTTAAGCCGCAAAATCACTTATCATAGTTTAATAATTTTAATGACTAGGTTTTTTCAGATCACAAAACCAATGCAAATCCATTTTTCTTATAAATTTTTAAATAAACAATAAACATGATCAATTAAATTATAAATACCAATGTTTATATCCCTACCTAATAAAATATCACACAAAAATTCATTAATAATTCAAAATTTTCCATGTCGTGAGTTTTTACACACCTGTTTTCACTTTTTAATTTAGGATAATATTTTTATAATTGAATCAAATCATTTTTTATCTTTAGTGTTAAGAATGTTATTGTGTTTGACATTTGTAATCTTATTTCTCATCAAGTTTCGTATATAAAAAATTGATGTTATCTTTAAACCAAAATTTTAAGATAAAAGATCAATGAATTCCTTTAATATATATTGTTTAATTTTATTTTTTAATCTTTACTTAATATAAGATTTAAACTATAGTTAAATTCCTAACAACTTTAAAGATGTAGGGTATTGAGAGAACTTACATTTAGAAAGCACAAGAGTGAGCCTGCCAAGGACCCTCCAACAGCAAATAACGCCAAGAAACGGAAGTCGAAAATGATCTGATCAACATAATCAAAAACCTTTTAATTACAAAAGGAATATCCATACCTCAATTGCCATTCATCACTATCCAAGTTTCTTTTTACTTTCTTCTTCCATTTAAGAAAAAATCACTTCTTCAATAATCCTGGTTGCTTTTGGCATTGCCACATTTAATCGTAATGTTATATTCAGTCAAACCCCAGTTTCTGATAATTTTAAGTTATAACTAATTCATAGAACAAAATTCATTAATTTAGTAATATTACGAAAATTTACGAGTTAAGGTAACCCTGAGTTTCTGCGAAAAACCTAACTTACTAAAAAGTTGCTAGTGCATCAGTGTATATGAAGAATATAATAGTTCTTATTTTCTCAATCTTCACCCTCAAATGCAAATTTATCAATTGAAAACTAAGAAATATAATTTTACCCATTTATGTGTAAATATTTAAATTTGCCAGATATTCTAAAGCCACCACCCGTTCGTTAATAATTTATCAAAAGGCCCTTTGATTACTCTTAGAGGCTCTTTTGCTTTTACTAATTATGTTGACAAATTGTTAAATATTCAAAATTATTATTTAGAGATTGTGTTTGATA
>Ga0123340_1007922_pt1 | contig 10112 bp, 5 predicted proteins | sample SirMexnodulemix_FD_89961 | JGI IMG/M metagenome (GOLD analysis project Ga0123340, IMG submission 89961) | Root nodule microbial communities of legume samples collected from Mexico - Siratro Mexico nodule mix | ecosystem: Host-associated > Plants > Roots > Nodule | place: Mexico: Nepantla...
ATATATGATTATTAAAAATATGTAACTATTAAATATTAAGATGTGATTCAATAGTTAATCATATTCTTATTTATTACTTTACAATTTTTATCTACTTGATAAACTAGTATCATGAAATATTATTACCGTAGTGTTTTAGTTACCTTTTTCAACAGATTTTACCAAATATAATTTATATTTCTCAGAAAATAAATGTCCAATAAATACACCCCAGAATGTTATATTTAAATTATTTGCTTTAACATGTTGATGCGACGGTAATATTTAGATTTATCATTTTTTTAGATTTTTGTAGTATTAATTTTTACAATAGTAATTCTCATCATTACAATTTCCCAATTAAATGATGATATGCAAGAAGAAAATTATATCACCAAGATATATAACCTTACATATCTCGATGACATAAGATCTTGTTTGTCACGTTATCATTGACAGCAAGACACTATTAAACAAAGTGAAAATAGTAAAATCTTATATTATATAAAGCAAAAAGATATTTTTTTCTTGGAACCAAAAGAATAAAACAAGTATACTGAAAGAACCAGAACCATATTTAATCCAACATTATTTTATCATGTTGCTTAATACGATAATATTATGTTAGAAAAATGGCATATAATTTAATTAATTATATAAGAGAACTTAAAGTGAAGTCAATGTAAGTTTCCTAGAAAAGAAATAAAAATAAAATTCCCGGTTGATTGGTTTTGTTTTCCCTCTGTAAGAATCCGAACGGGTGAGAGGAACGATAATCCCAACCCAATTACTTTCTTTTTTCTCTTTCTTTCCTAAAATCTCGCCTTTTTTATTTTCTTCCGGCGGCAAGCACCCTCGCGGTGGACCAAATTGCCCTCCATTTCCTCTTCAAATCACACCAAACCCTTCCCTACCTTTTCCACTCAGATTCTCCTCACACCACAGTCAACTCAACCGTCCTCTCTATCTCTTCACGCCATGCGCCCTTGAAGAACCGTCTTCCGAGGCCAATGGATTTGGTGGAAGGCGTCGGAGAGAGCTCCTCGCCGCCGCGCGCCTTCAGCGGATACGGAAACTACGACGTCCGCAACGACGTCTACAATCGCCTCCTCGAAAACGGCCACGACCAAGCCGTTTCCAATCCCGAGTTCCGCGAACAGTTGGAGGCTCACTTCAATCGGTTGCCTCCGAGGTTCCTCGATTTCACTCTCTTCTTACTATTTTTCGATTAGCGTCTTTTGCGTCACTTTCCATTTCTAACTAAGTTAAGTGTGGATTAATCCGTTGCTGTTGTTTCAGTTATGGACTCGATGTGAATATCGATAGAGCGGAAGATGTTCTGTTGCATCAAACGCTTCTTGCTCTGGCAAGGGACCCTGACAAGCGTCCTGTTTACCATATACGCTTCCTCGAGGTACTTCTATGCTTATTAGTATTGAAGAATTACTTACTTGCCTGTGGCTAACTCCGTTTGTCTTGCTATTTGGAATTTTGAATTTGAGCTAGCTTTGGATCATCGCTGATTGATTTTATCGGATCTTAGTTCAACCAATTTTCAACATATATATTAATGTATTTAGATTTTAAGTAAGAGTTTAATTTTCATGCGCGGTGAGTGTAAATATTTTTACACTGGTAAAATAAATTAAGATTCTCCTTGAAGTTAAAATTAGCTTAGGTATAAGTTAAAATAAACTTTTCAAAAGTTAAATGAAATATTTCAGTAAGTTATGCTATGGGTTAGTTAATTTTAACTTGTGAGACAAATTTAATTCATTTCACCTTCTTTTGTGCTTTTGGCAATTTCATTTCCGAAATGACTTTTAAGGTAGTTATTATAAAAACAATAGACTTACCATATATGGTGATCTGCGGTCGGATGACTGTAAACATCATTTGCCTTTTCAGATGCATATCAATTTTTTTTAAGATAATATTTATCTTATTCTTTTATTGGTAATTGTGTCAGCACGTGTATTTGAGTCCATTCTTCATCTTTTCCGAGTATGGATTTAAGTAGAAGCCATACTGGTTGTGTTAATAAAGACAAAAAAAAAGGATTAGGGAATATGATATACCATTGATATGTGCTGGGGCCATGACTTGGTTTTAAGTACAAGCCTAAATCTATGTTGGTGTTTGTTTTGTATCAGTAAATATGATGTACCCTGAAAATGTAATTACGAATGAAATTAAAAAAAAAACAACAACATAGGATCGTATATTCTGGATATATGTACACCTTGACCTGGGCATGAACTAACAAGATAGTTAAAGTACAGAAATATTTAACTAACAAAATCTGAAAGGGCAACACTAAGATGTTGTTCTTTAGGTGCTTTGGTGAGGAGAATTACAATTTTACCTTGGTAACCTAAGCACTAAAGGTAGGTGCAGAGTCCAACCTGAAAGTCAATTTTAATTGGAGAACACACCAACACCTAAAGGGTAACACCTAAGTTTTTCCATGAATCTTAAAAGTAAAGATTCTTGCAGCATCTTAATTTGCACATGCAGTCAATAAAAATAATCTTTTTGGTGGTTTATGTGTATACTTGCAGTTTGCCTGTTTGTTGCTTATGGTTGCACTGAAGAAGCAACATATATGTTGTTGATTTTGAAATTTTAGATTTTAGAGAATGTCAGATGCCTATCTGAAAGATAAACTATATTAGATTACTTTATGTGTCCTTGCTTCTTTGTTACAAAAATTCCTGAAAGAGTTTTACTTCGTACTCTCTCTTAACTTGTACATCTTATATTTAGTTGAGTCTTCAAGTGCTTATGTTTACTTGGTAGTTAGTTGTTCATATGATCCATCTGATGATTTTCCCTTTCTTGGCTTCCTCAAAATCTGTTTAGTAGGCTATCTCCATCTAGCAAATTCTTCTTAATAAGACCTTTATTGGTTTTCTCTTCCATTCTTCTTCTTTATCCTTAAATAAATATTTTTCAATTCTGAAAACAATTGCCTTTTGTCTTCCCTGTTTTTTTTATTCATGCAATGAGTCTTTCATATTTCCTTCAGTTTTTCGTGTCTGTAACAAATTTACTTCTCTTTCAATTTGCTGGGCAGAATATTTCAACTAGAACAGATGGTGAAGATCAACAAATTTCAAGTACTCATCATAGGACGGGGTCATCTCATGCGACAAATGGGGTAGCTGTACAATCTGGGAAAAGGTATCGTATCCAGTGAACAGTGAAATATTCAATATATTTTGCACAAGCATTTTACAGAAAGATGAGGCATATTGTGAGTTATATTATCAATTATGTCTTCGTAATGTATGATTTAAAATACCAGTTCTGTATCTTTGTAATGTACATCTTACATTATTTTCATCAGTACGATGAGGGATATTGCAAATGAGTTTGAGTCAAAGCTTGAGGACTTAAATTTGGATGTTAGAAACAACTCCAAGGAGACAGAGGAAAATTTTCACGCTGACAACTTATTTCAGAGGTACCGCCTGAATGAAGTTACAACACTGGTCCTTACTTTTTTTAGTTTTTGAAATAGCAGTATGGCAACTTTTGTTAAAATTGGTAGACATGGCTTCAATTTTTCCCCCTTGGAGAGAGCAGGAAAACTTACTTCTATCTGTTGGATAGAATTTTGGAATTGAAAAATACAAGTTGAAGTAGAAAGGCCTGTTGGATACTTGGATGTATTATTGTTACAGCATTTGTGGCAAAAAGCTTATTTTTTAGGTTATGTGGCTAGAACATTTTCTTATTTCAATGCACGTGTAACTCTTAAGGAAGGATTTGTTTGGGGCAGGGTTTGGAGAGGAGATCAAATCAGATAAGAAAAGTGTTCTTTCTGTTCTAACAATCCATATAGAGATTCATATGAAGTAATTAGATGAGGCCCTAACATAAGCGTCATGTGCATTATAGAGTGACCCTTTCATGTTGAAGAATTTGTTTGGTACTTTAGAACATGTTTATTTTAAAAATATTGTTAATTTTTGTTTTTTTTTTTTCATTTTGGAGGATATTTCATTCTATCTGTGTTCTTATTTATATGTGATTTACAAGTTTCAGGACTATATTCATTATGACTGATAGACTTTAACCTTATTTCACGTTGGAGGAACTGGACCTTTATATCTCGAGTCTATCTATATATATATATGTTACCTGAATATTGCAATTTAAAATACAGGCATGAACATTCAAGTATCCGAGTTCATGAAATAATATTTTCTACTGTTGACAAGCCAAAGCTATTAAGCCAGGTATGTTTGAAGAGTTTATCTTATCTGTTGTTTATGTTAACTTATATATTTTCTAAATTAATTGAAAGTTCGAAACTCCAAACTATAGTGAGCTGCAAAATTTCAATCCACTTAGCACAAAATATAAAGGTTTATTTTCCATGGTTCTTTCAACTTAATGAAACAGAAATTTCCTCAAAATTAAAAGGTATTTGATAATTGGAGATTTGTTAAGAAGTTTTGGACTGTGAACTTGTCATTTTGAAGCCATAAGCTAAATGAAAGCTTAGATGGAATGCTGGATTCAAATGTTTTAATGCGTGGTGTATCATTGATTTCATGTTGACAAGTGATTATCATTTTTGTATATTCCTGTATTCTTACATAACACAAACATTGAATAGAAAAGATCTCGAAAATGTAAATGGAAAAACTGGACTGGATTTTATTATATGAAAGCTTAGATGGAATGTTGGATAGAAATGTTTTAATGCATAGTTTTGGTGTATCATTGATCTCACTGATTAGTGATTTTATTATTGTATATTCCTGTATTCTTACATAAAACATAAATATTGGATAGAAAAGAGCTTGAGAGTGGAAATCTAGGCTTTCCCTTGTATTAAGTGTAAATGTAGCTTCACTGTGTTGATGTAATCAAATGTGAGGTTATAGTTTGTTAATATTTTTGACAACATAATTGATGGATAGCATGGTTGCTTTTAACGGATATTATTTTCTTTTAGCTGTCAGCTTTGCTGTCTGATATTGGACTTAACATCCGTGAAGCACATGTTTTCTCCACAACTGATGGCTATTCCCTTGATGTGTTTGTGGTGGATGGGTGGCCAGTAGAGGTACACAACTACTTCTGATAAATGTGATGCTATTTGGTTTCCCCTGAAGACTTCTGAAAGTTGTCTACGAAACCTGTCATTTTTCATTAATGTTAAATTTTTTGTTGCATTTGTGTTGTTGCAAAAACTTTATAACTTCTAATTGACTTCACAATTTCGTACTTGGTGGTTGAGCCTTACTACAATAATATGAGCTTTGATTTGATAGCAGATTGGGTAAGATGACAATTATTTATACCCACAAGTGTTTCATCTGCGTCATAATTATTTATAAAAGAAAAATCTTACCAATTTCAGCTCAGACAAAAAAATGGTCTTATATTGGGAGTCTATTTTGTAGGATTTTAAGGGGGACTTTTATTATATTCCTCTTATGACAGGGATGTGTTCTGAGTCCAAACATCGCTGACTTTGCAATCTTGTGCGCAGGAAACAGATGAATTGTATGATGCTATGGAAAAAGCTGTAGCAAGAAGTGAGGTGCATCTCCTTGACTTTGTATCTATACATTCATATGTTAGTTTTGTGTGAGATTTTGGAATTTTATCTCTGAAGAATGAATGAATGAATGGTTATTGATTTTCATTGGCTTGGCTTGTATTTCCTGGAATGGAATTGTAATTACTCTTCAATTTCCTTGAAAATGGCTAATGAATATGGGGTTTAGCCTATAGGGGAAGAAGACTTGATATGGAGGAATAACCAACTGATAAATAACAAGCTTAACATACGTCCTGGAAAACATTTAATAGTTTTGCATTTACCTTGGCCTGTAACCTTTTATTCAGGTTAAAGAATTATTGAAAGTGACTGACCATGTGCACTTCTAGTAGAGGAATCATAGTCTCCAAACTGCTCCTTGAATGTGAAGGAAGGAAGAATTATCTGATTTAAACCCAGCTTATTGCTACGGCCACATACAGCATCAGCCTGCATCACCATTTCCGGAAGATCTTTCACTCCTTCCGGCCTCCATACTACTAAGGTGGATATTTTAAAAATTATCAAAAGATGGACAAACTCACCGATCATACAAAATGCTGATAGGTCAATTGGAAATCTGCCACGCATCATCTTTGAAAATTGTGACTATTTGTCCAATCTCCATAAATACTCAAGCACAAAAATTAGGAGTAACAAACTTGATCAGGACGGCAATGTCTTTGTAACACACCTTTTAATCTTTCTATATTGAGTACTAGATTCAAAAAGTAGCATTATTTGAAATTCATTTAGCAGTGTCCCAACCTGTGGTTTAGTTGAAATTCATTGTCCATAACTTTTGACATGTGATTTATCCCAAGTGTAAAATGTCAATCCCCCCTTGAACCTACAAATACGCAGAAAACTCATTCTGTTTATCAGATCCCTTCATGAACAGATAATGTATATTGCTACAATCACTAGAAGCATGTTAGCAATAAACATGATTTTATAAAAATAAAAAATCTGATGGAAAATTTAATTCAAATCATATCATAATACATGGTTAAACAGAAGAATGAAGAATTCACTGTAGAGAGGTTATTCAATTGAGTGCTTTCATTGCTTGAGAGAGAACTGTTTCTGTTGTAAACTGAGTTCATTGATTATGAAAGAACGAATACAAGACACATTGCTCTGCCTGTTAATATCTATACATAGGTGAAGGTTCTGAGTCAGATTGATGTGACAGTTGTAGCTGTCACTACCTAAATGACAGCTTTTACACTTATTAACAGAACTAACATAATGCAATAGAAAGCTTTAGACTGAAAATTAATTACATAGAGAAAACATATTCTCACACCCCCCGCAAGCTAACGGTAGGTGAGAGTCGAAATGGAGCTCAAAGACATTGAGTTTGGACCTTAAATGAAAGAAATGCGAAGGAGAAAGTGGCGCAGTTAACAGTTCAGCAGGCTGGTCTGTACAAGGGATGTGCAGGACCTGAATTTGTTTGCTGATAACTCTTTCACTAAAGAAGAGGTCCAATTTCATATGCTTTGTGCGAGCATGAAGAATAGGATTATGGACTAGGCGTTCTACAGTCTGATTGTCACAGAACACCACTGCTGTGAGTCAACGAACGGAAATTTCATGCATTAGAGTTTGAATCCAAATAATATATGCACTAACAGGTGCAAGATTGCGATATTCGACCTTAGTGTTGGACCTGGCGACAACAGTCTGCTTTAGTACCCTTTTAGAGAGAAGACTGTTGCTCTTGTAGACTGATTTCCTTGATCTAACAAAGAATGAATACAAGTCACATTGCTCAGTCCTGTTACAACCTATATATAGGTGCAGGTGCCGAGTTGGATTGATTTGATCATTGTAACTGTCACTAACTAAGCTATTAGATGACTGCTGTTACACTTACTAACAGAATTGCTGCTTTGGAGTTTTTGTGGTTTCAAGTGATCACATGAAGTTCCTTTGAATTTTTCAGTGATAAAATGTATCTTTAATGGGTTGACCGAGTTTTATAAACATTTTCGGGTTAAATCACGTATTAGCTGAAGTTAAGGAGGTGTTTGCATTTTATTCCAATTTTTTTTGGGATTTAGTAATAATTGAAGTTGTTAGCTCCTTTTTGCAATAGTATATAGTCATGGCATATAAGATTGTAATCAGTATTCTTACTTTCTCTAGGGGTCATGGTCCCGTTCTTCAAATTCTCATTCAGCTGTCGAGAAAGCCTTAGCAACAGAGGAAAAATTGGGAGATTGGGAAATAGACAGGAGGTTGCTAAAGTTAGGAGAAAAAATAGCGTCTGGATCCTCTGGAGATTTGTGAGTTGTGTTGTTTTTTAACTTCTTCTCTTCGCCATATCATGATATTTATCTTGTTTCTAATTCGCTTTATGATTCATACCCAGGTATCGGGGAGTTTATCTTGGGGAAGATGTTGCCGTTAAGGTTCTGAGATTTGAGCAATTGAATGATGCCTTACAGGATGAGTTTGCTCAAGAAGTGGCAATTCTGAGGTCAGTACTGCTCGGAAGTTAAGACCATACTGCATATCATAATTTGTTTTCCTAATTAATCTTATAAATTCTCTTTCTAAAAGATTATTAAATATTTGTTATTCTGTGTTGTACAATAGAGTTTATTGGAACAATTATGTTATCTTTTTCTTGAGGAATACATATTTTTTTTTATAAAACTCATGTTAGACATCATTATGAAACCTGACATTTCAGCTAGGCTGACATCCCTCATTTTAACAACAATCATATGCTATTACATGAAACATAACATTAAAAGAAAAAATAAAACAAACAAACCTGGGGGACTAGGCCAATACACATGCCAAGAAAAACAAGAGAACTCCTAACAACCACTTAAACAAAGCCAAAATAGGAAGTTTATTTGATTGATAAAGGATAAATTGAAATTCAACCCAAGTACCAACCACCAAGTTTTATGAAGTCGTTTTGCATGACAAAACTATCGGTTTAGGTAACTGCTTAGTTGCTATATCCTTACAACTGTTTACTTGGTTAACCCTTGAAGAACTGGATGTCTGTTTACTAGAAACTTCTGACAATTGATGTCAGTTATAGCATCCTCACGACTGCTTATTTTTCTCAATTGATGTTTTCTGTGCTGGGATTTCTCCATACACTATTTAGTTTTATCCTGTCTTGAGGACATAAATTTAAAGACAGTCACTTTCTCATTTAGGTTCCGTTGTTTCTCTTCCCTGAAAATCTTTCAACAATTTGACTTCTGTATTTCTGAATGCAGGCAGGTACAACATAAAAATGTTGTTCGTTTCATTGGTGCATGTACAAAGTGTCCACATTTGTGCATAGTAACAGGTATTGACCAATCCATTTGGTTCTGCAGATATATTCTTCTAGATTATCCTATTTAATGTGGAAACGATTGCTGTCCTTGTTCGATGATATTTTATGGGAGGAAAGACTATTAGAATCTCACGCCTGATGTGAGATTTAAAAAAAAAAAAATTGCTCACGTCCATATCCCTTTTGACTCTTTCTAATAGGACAATGATTAGTGAGGAAGAATTTATGGGATGACTCCTTATTTAATGGTCAGTTTCACAATAATGTTTAGCCGAATGTTTTAATGAATTTGAGATGAGTAAACTGACACAAGAATTCATAAGTTTTAATAAATTCAAGAAATCACAGTGCATGAAGTTCTATGAAATAGTGGACACAACATATATATGTAAATTGCTAAGTGCTAATCTCCCCATTCATGTGTAGATTAGCATCCTCCAAATGAAAAACTTGTTTTGTTGGCCAATTTTTAAGAAGTGAATAATGATACCATTTTATTTTTTAAATTTAATTAACATTTTATTTTTTGTTACTTCAAATTTTCCCTCACATGTATTCTCTGAATAGTTATTATTCATTTGTATTTTGTCAGTATTGCTATCTCACTTTTACCCGAAAGATGCAAGGTTTAATCTAAATAGGAAATGTAGAGGATGTTGATATATTTATATATTTGTTGGTGTGTAAGCATGTATTGACTTAAACATACATAATATGATTTAGTATTGTAAAAAATTAATTTATTTCTAAAAATTAAATTTGTTTTGATATTAGTTGAAAGTGCATAATGTTAATTAAGATATTTTCACAAATTAAGCAATAAAAAAGATAAGGAGTATATTCTCATTTCTGATTTAATGTTTTTGTTCATTGCTATTCATTTTTAATTGGTTAAATAAAATTTGTTGTAATTCTAAGTTTTTCAAAAATAATAGTCGTTGAATGGTTATGGATGAATTTTAGAAAATAAAATTTAATTTGAACTAGAAGAAAGAAGTGCTTTAAAAAGTTCATTTATTAAAAATTTGTTATTTTTGTTAAATATTTCAATTAACACTGCTATAAATGAATGTTTTTCCTAATTCAGTTTTTCAACTTATTGTTGAAAACTTTAAAAACTAATATAACCCATAAAGTAAAATCTAAATCTGGTTATAATTGGAAGTTCATTAGTATGAATTTTGTGGGTAAATTGACATCTAAGTAATTTCTAAAGACTTTGACAATTTAATATTCTTCATAATTTTTTTATAAATTTTC
>Ga0123340_1007924_pt1 | contig 10111 bp, 5 predicted proteins | sample SirMexnodulemix_FD_89961 | JGI IMG/M metagenome (GOLD analysis project Ga0123340, IMG submission 89961) | Root nodule microbial communities of legume samples collected from Mexico - Siratro Mexico nodule mix | ecosystem: Host-associated > Plants > Roots > Nodule | place: Mexico: Nepantla...
TAAAGTTTTGTTAGAAGCAAATACTTGCCTTGTGTGGAGCTCTTTCTTTTGTAGAATTTGAACCTTAACAAGTTTTTCCTGGAGTGTCTTTGTACGTGCCATCACTAAAATGTGTTTCCTTCATAAACACATACATAGATTACTTGTTACACAGGGTTTGAAAGTTGGAGAACAAGGTTAGGTATTCTTGAGACGATTACGTCTGGATAATTCATGTTGGATGATAAAATATTTATTTCTTTATGTGTGTAGTTTCATAGAAGGAATCAAATTACATTTTATAAAAAATAATGTAGATATATGTTTTTACCAAAAATATAAAAATTTTATATGCAAAAGTTAAAATGAAAAAAGAAGCCATTAATCAAAGAGGTCAAAAAACCACAAATTTTAAATTTGGAGTCCAAACACTACTTTTAAAAATTTGTCATGGCATTTTTAGTTATTTTAATAATAAAAAAACACTTGTGCAATTCTATCCACACCTATAAGCTCTTGTACATAAGCACGAATAGGTATCATCAAAATACTATATTAACTGACCTAAAAAAAATTTCACATTAAAGCTCTTAGAGCAGTTCTTTTATTAAAAGTTTTTCTACTCAGATTTACCCAAACAGACCCTTAGAAAAGAACTTACATAGGCAACTCAATACAGACAACCTTAATAATCAAGTCATTCAGTATTCTAACCACACTGTCTATAAAAGAATATTAAAATTGGAAAAATCGTATGCTAATTTGGAACACTTTGTAATAAACAATTGAAGAGGACAAATCAAAAGAGGGGAATGAAAAATGGTTGGTAAAGTATTAGAGGCAAAGGACTCTTCCTAATGACATTTTTTCCTTACATATAAATTTGAAATCAAACTCAACATTTACTCAAATACATCACATGTTGATTGTATGATATTTGTTTCATGCATATAAGTACACTTCAAACACAACAAATCGAATCATCTTGTACCTAATAAAGTGCTTCTCTCCACTCTTAAGATAGTTCATACTACTTAGTTTATCTCTTACATTCAGTTATTTCTTGATTCTTTGAAGGACTCCTCATGACTAGAATCGAAATTAGTTTTATTAGTTTTTCTATTATTCGAAAGATTAGAGAAACTCATAAATTTCATTACCTTTTTAAGTTAAAGATAGGATCTTTAGTCATTTATATAAGTTTGTTAATAATTCTTTATTGCTAAATTACCTTAGTGTATCTAAGTCTTTTAGTTCTATTTGGATAAATTTTTCAACAAACACTTAAAAAAAACAATTCTCATGCATTAAAATCTTTTTAATCACACCTTCAAATTAATTTTTTAGAAAACTTTAATGGTATGGTCTATAAAAACATAAGTAAATAAGTTTATTTTAACTTGTAATAAAAGTTTTAAAAAAGCCTATGAAAAAAATTAATTTATGAAAGGACATGCTTGATTAAAATTTTATCAAAATAGGGATCACAAAACAATATATTGGGAAGCTCAAGCTCATGAGTTACTGTGACCTAAAACTTTGTACATGGGTTTCCACTTAGTTCCCACTTAGCCTACCACCAAAACTTTGAGGGGCATCAATTCAACCTCAAGAAGGTGAGGGTTAAGGGATGTTGAAGTTGAAGTACCTTTGGGCTCACAAATCAAAGAATGAACAATTCCCATCAATATCATCTGAAAATAGTTTTGTCTAATTAATCAACACCCAAATTGGTCACAACTTTCTACTATGAACCAGGCTAGATGATGATGGTTTTGGATCAAAAGCTCTCTCCTCTTGATCAGCACCGAAGAGCAGATTAGTCCAATTTGTGGACCTCTGAACAATCCTGCTGGGAACCCTGTCACTATCTTCCCCACCAGAGGCCTCATACCCATCACTGGTTGACCTTGACAGAGGGATTCCCTTCAGGTTTGCACCACCAAGCCCAGAAAGACTGGCAAGCCTTCTTGCTTCCTCGGCTTCCGTCGAGGACACTCGAAACGGGTGAATGTCCGGCGAATCTAAACTGCTTTCAGGTGAAGAAGCAACAATCCCAGCTGAGCTTGACACTGCCTGACTTGTTTCCAGCTGCAGAGGCACCAAACCAGATGTTCCACTGAATCCTTTGGCAACAATGTTGCTGGTAGAAAACTTTGGAATGGCCTCCATAGGCAGATCAGCGGGCAGGCGAATCCGTTTGCCTGCCCGTCTTCTGTTGGTCTCAACCCTGGGGCTCATGCGCCGGCCGCTGCTGCCGGAGTTGTGGTCTGGTTCCAGCCTGAAAGGCTCATTGTTGTGTCTTGTCACAGGCTGAAGAATTTTCGATTTTTTTCTTGCTTCTGCAGCAGCCTTGGATACCTCTTCAGCATTCAACCGTGCCAGCGTCCATGGACTGATTTTGACTGCTCCAGGATTCTTTTTCTTAACCGGTTCTTCTCTCATTGTCTTCTTTCCCAGCGAGCTCACAGAAGCCGTTTCTGGGGGCACCACATCGAACTGCACAATGCAAATCATCAGATACCATCAAGAAAACTAAGATATATAATGTCAGTTATTCTCAATACATGTTCTTCATTCATGGTCAGAAAAATGAAAATGCTACCTGATCTTCAAGGAACAGACGTGGTGGTGTGCACCACGCACCACGATGGAAAGTAGTAAAGGAGCTTGCACTGCTCAATCCAGTAAGTGAGCTAACAGGTGACATTTGGGGACTCTGATGACCTCCAATTTGCTGCTCCTGCTCCTGCTCCCTCAAAGCTATGATGTAATCATATGTGCTGATTCCCTGAGTAGTCAAATCACAAAAATCATAATATTTAGTAAAATGGGATGAATTCGTATTGAAGCATGTGTGTGTGGGTTTTCAAGTACCAAACAGTTGCCAAGCTTACCTTTTTAATGAGGAGAATGTGAAAGAAAAACAGCTGAACAAGGGGTAAGGTAGCAATCATAGCCAAAATGGTGCAGACTGCCTGTGAAAAGAAGAGGTTTGTCATGGATAAGAATAAAAGAACAACGGAGAGAAAGAAGCTAAAGAAGAACCAACTGCATAACAAAAGAATAAATATTTAGTGTGCATGGTAACCACATAATATGCACCATGAGTGTAAGCAGAGTGCTCACCACAACAATGACAAAGGGAACAAGAGAGAAACTGCTCCCTAACTTGGAGGAGATATCCACAGAAAATTTCTTCTTCTCAACAAAACAGCAGATGAGCACAAGTATCCCAGTCAACCACTGAAGTATAAGCTGCAATCCCAAGCCCAAGGTGCACAAACCATGCACATACCTGTCAATAGTTAATCAAAATGAAAATGACTAGGAAATTAAAAATGCTTACTCTGGGGTTTTCTTCAGGTTTTGCATGTTGCTTCCAACAAGTTGGGCTTTAGGACAGTAGGACAGTTCAACTTTTGACACTTGATAGGAAGAATATCAAGTATTTGACACGGAAACTAATTATTTAAGCATGTTTCTTGGTTTCAAGGTAATGCGAAAGATATCAAGTTTTGTTGACTAAGATCTCATCTCATTGTCCAGTTCCAGTACGATGGGGCACTACGGTATAGTCACAAAGAAATGAAGGGATAATATTTTGTAAATAAAGCATTTTGGAATGCTGGTGATCTGGTGCAGAATTATACTTGAATTGTATGGCCATGGGAGGGTGTGGTTTATACTTTATACATAGATGCAGAGTTTATGTGATGCAACGTTTAAACATGTGAATAGCAAGTAAGGTATAGGCAGACAATTTTTCTTACCAAGAGGAGAGCAGCAACCATAAGGGTGAAAAACTTTCTGTAGTTCCTTTTTCCAATACAGTTGTTGAGCCACTACAAAATCCAAGAAGCAACAGTCTTTTCAGAGATAAACATCAACCGATAAGCAAAGAAAATAGAATTTAGATTATCATACTCTGCAATGATGATCAAAGCGATCAACACACTTGTCACATACTCTACAGTGCTTGCTGTACTTGAAGACCTGTAACAACAGTATTCCTCAATGGTTAAACTTCTTTTATTACCAAAATTGACAGAATGAAACCTCCAAGCATTAATGTAATGCTAAAAATATATGCATTTCAAGATGAGCACTGTAACACTAATGAAATTCTTAAGTATTAGACCAAGGAATACACATATGGTATATCTGAATTCAGCTTGCGGCATTGTTAACGTGAAATTATATGTTCTCCCCTACTGACAACATATTTAGGACAGAACTGCTACAATAAACTTGGGAGGGACAAAGGTTTTCAGTCAAAATGCTTCTGCTCACCTCAACTTCACACAAACTGCAATAGAACATGCCATCTTCACTTGCTTGTTGATCACAAGATTCCTTACTTGAACTTGAGCAGCCGCAGATATAAGCACAAGGAGAGCAAACCAATAGGAGACAGGACGAAGAAGGTGAAGGTGATGCACTTTTCTTCTCTACAGAAATAGCAGCACTTTTAAAACTAGCTTCAGTTCCCAGTTCTTCCTTATCCACCGATTTTGGACCAACAGTTGAAGCATTCCCATCATGCATTGATGAAGTTGATTCCCCTCCTAGTTTAGAATTCTTGAGTCCATTAAGCTGTTTGCTCTCTGGAATTTTAAGATATTTTTTGGACTTGAAAACTCCAGGATCTGCAGGATCAGATGCTGCACACCAAATGTACAGTGCAAAGACGCATGTAATCTGGCAAGAGGAGAGGTGTTAACTGCAACATGATAATGTCCTTCGTGCAATTTAAGACAAAATACATAGATATTTTCCATCTTTTACAAGTCGATATAATTGATATCAAAATAACAATTGGCATGTGTTTCTCTTAAAATATTGAACTGAAAAGTTCAAGACAATGCTAATGATTTAACAGTTGGCATGCATGATGACTAGGAAAAAGAGCTATCTCTGTCATTCATGAATGTGTCATCAGAAATCATGCATAATAGTTCCAACTTCCACATTGCAGAGACAGGAAGACAATTCAATAGCAAATTGTCACCCATATTCAGATACTGACTGGTTGTACATTTAAGCAGAATGTCGAAGCTATTGCAAAATTCAATGTCACCCTCTTTACATGTATCAACATCCCTCCAAAGAGAAGGGTGATTGCCGGAATTATCAAGAGGGACAAAAAAGGAATTTGATAAAGAAATTGCTATCTTGGATTTAAAAAGCTCAAACATGTTTGAATTTGGAGAATAATTTCCTAACAGACATACATGTGCCTTGTTTGACAACAACAACAACAAATATGAAAGCCGGAACAAATTAAAGCCTTGATTCATTAATTACATATCTTCACAAGGCTACTTCTCAAAAACATTATCAAAAATCAATTTGACAACAACAACAACAAATATGAAAGCCAGAACAAATTAAAGCCTTGATTCATTAATTACATATCTTCACAAGGCTACTTCTCAAAAACATTATCAAAAATCAATTCCATAATTGGGAAGATAATTTAATTAAGAAGGGTATATAAGTAGGGGTCAAATAGCGTCTCATATGGTATGCAGAGACAGCTCCATTCAACATTAAATTGAAGACCATTTAAATGCTAACAAAAAAAAATGCATAAATAAAGTAAGGAAGAAGAAGGAAACCAGATTGGATACTAAGATTAGGGACACATGAAATCAAAACCTTGAATCAGAAAGCAACAATCACAGATCTCATCACACCTTCCACCAACCCACTCATATACAGTAAAATGAGCATAAAGCAGATGAAGGTTCAAGATTGGGTTACCAGTGGTGTGTAGAGGCCCATGACAACATACTGATAAATCTTCTTCCCAACAAAAGGAGCAAAAAATACATAGAAGGCAAATCCCAGAGCCAAAAACACAGCAATAGCCACCACCTTCACAAAAACAAAATATTCTCAAAATGACAAACCCCCCAGAGACAAAAGTAATAAATCCTGTAAAAAATAAAATAAAAATTAAAACTTTACCTGGAGGGGATGGTAAGGTAGCTGCCATCCATTCTTCCTCATCTTTCAGTATGAATGCAAACACAAAATCTGAAGGGGAAGTACAAAAAGTACAAAAAACCACACAAATGTAGGTAGCACCAACCAGAAAGAGAACTACAGAGCACCGCTTTTCACCCTCTTTCACCACTTTCCCTCAAGTTCATTTTGAAGGAAGGGATGAAAAACCAAAGATTTCACTCTGGGACCAGCAAAAAAACTTAACTTGCAATGGCATGCTGGTACAAAGAGCTGGCAGAAAGAGATGTATCAAAGATAGAGAGAGAATGGGTCAGTTTTGGTGTGTGAAGAAGAGAGAAGTGCCAAAGGCTATGCAGAGTGAAGAAATGTTTGTCTGGTTCACTCACAGACAAACCTTACCCAGGTCATGGAAGATGTAAAGAAATGGCCTTTTTCTGGATTTAGAACTTGGGGTGGTTTTGTTGCTTGCAAAGCTTTTTACTTTTGCTGCAGAGAATAGATCTCTATGGGGTGTGAATGAGTTTGATTTTCCTTCTTTGCTGTGAAATTTACCTCATCTCATGACCCACCCCTTTGCTTTTTGGGGTACTAGTCTTACCCCTGTGCCGTTACCTTTTTCCATAGGCAAAATCATGTGTTACTCACAAGCCACTGCAATGGACAGTTGTTTTGGTTCCGCTTTTGTTAATTGCTAACAATTCCTTAAAAGCTTGCTCAGGAAACGCATACACGCATTCTCTCTCTTCCTGTCTTAATCAAACATTTTTTATTAATAAACTGCAGCAGTAATAAATACTAATAAATTTTATAATAAGTGTATACGAATATAATTAAATCCGATGAGTAATAACCATGTCACTGTTTTGTGTTTGACCAGGTTTGGCTTTCTTTATTACTTTATTGTTGCTTTTCCTTGTACTGTGCAATGATACAAGGAAATTACTATGTTGGAGTTTTTCTCTTGTAAGGTGGGGTAACACTGTCTATTGTCACCCTCACATTGTTTATGGCTAGTGTGTGTAAATGTAAACATGTTTAGTAGAAAAATCATGTGTGGATAAGTAATTTATTCCAAGTTTGTACTTAGATGAGTTCGGTCAAAGCGTATTAGCAAAACATATTAAAATATTTTATTCAGTTCTGTTTAATTAAACTGATAAAATTCAAGTTAAACTTGAATGTGTAAAAACAGTTTCTTTAATTATTCATTTTTTTTTCATAGTGGATAATTTACATAACGGTTGCTGATTATTTTAATTATTAATATTTTTTAAAAACTGTTAAGTTTTAATTCAAAGATAAATATAAAGTGATAATGATTGAAATAACTGAAAATAGAATTGTCGGTTTGTTTCATCTGATCTAAGTAAAGAAGTCAAAAGTGAAAAATGGATTTTGTTCGAATTTGATCTAAAGTTTTACTGAATATGTATTTTATGATTTGGTTTATTGGTTAATCCGGTCAAGTTAAAATTGGTTATTTTTTTTAATCAATTTTTATATAATTTAAAAATCAAAATATGTAATAACATTGATACAAATAGGTTTAATGTTTTTTAACCAATTTGTTGAGGCTCCATTATGTATCATCCTTGATTTTAATCTTGTCGTAATTATTTTTTTAATTGTTGTTTTTATAGATGTGAAAGAATTTTAAAGATAACATCAAAACTTTTTACCCTTTCGTACAATTGTGATATAAAGATATTATTATTATTATTATTATTATTATTATTATTATTATTATTATTAGACTATAACCGAAAGAATTAAAAAAATTACAACATTAAGTAATATGATATGTTAATAATTTAAAAAATATATATATTTTTTATTTTATAAGTTACATATCTGAGAGAGAAAAAAATAGGATTACACGAAAAAAAAAATATCAATTACAATATATTTAAAAGTCTTCTATAGTCTAATTGTACGTTTTGAAATGTAAATTTTTTATCTTTTGAACAACTTTACGCAAAATCAATTGATTTTAAATAAAATCTACTGTAATATCATAATATAGTTCATTTTAATAACTATTTGATATTTTATAACTTATAACTTTTCTAATTTGTTTTAACCTTTAATCTAAATATAAATATATATATATATATATATATATATTATAATAATTTAATTTGAATCATTCTCAAATTGATCGTTACTTATGACACACATCAACTCATCCTCATAAACACAATATTTTCATATGTATAAACATATTAATATAGTCAATATTCTAATTTATGAATATGATGTTAACTTGTCTCCTCCGCACCTATTTTTTTCTTTAAAAAATATTTTATGTTTCTCAACTCATCAAAAACTTAGTTTCAGTTAAGAACTTAACTAAGAATAACTTTGTTTTTTCTTTTAATATGATCATTTGGATTTCTTTTGTCAAGGATTTTCAAATCGCAACTGTCAAATACATGTGATAGCATAAGAGAGTTTTATCTCGTCACCACACAATTCCAAACAATCAAGTTTCGTCACCCTTCACATTTGTAACTTTAATACCTTCTTTATGATATGTGCAGTTGGGTCATCTGAATAAAACCCAATTTTCATGTTTGTCATTCTTGTATTATTGAAAACACATGTAAGTTGTTATTTATCACTTTTATGTCATTTGATATTATTTACAATGATTTTGGATAAATATCATTTTAAGCTCTCTAAACCATAAATACGGTATTATATTACTAAATTATTACTTTAATTTTGCGTGGACTTTTCTCTAGTCGAACAAGTCTCAAGTTTTTTTCACTTAAATCTTTCAAAATTGTTTGCACCTTATTTCCTCATGTTTCCTTACCACCATCCTTTTGGTATCATGCATTACAAATAGCAACTTACCTGTCTACATTATTCCAAATAAACAATTAGCCTATCAATCTACTCCTAAAATTCTCTACCAAAAGGACCCCTCCAATTCTTATTTTAGGATATTCGATTACTTGTGATATATATTTTTTTCAGCTACAACAATACAAAAGATACAAGCTTGCTCTATCTCAGGTGTTTATTTGATATATTCATCTAACATCATGAGTATAAATGTTATAGTTTTTCCTCAAATAAAATCATCATAAGTCACAAGGTCATTTTTTTATGAAACTTAATTCTCTTTTGTCAAAGTCCACCGTTCATCAATTACACATACTATTGATTTGATTATTATTTGTCTTCTAATATAGTCCATCACACAAAATTGCCTAAACTAAAACACAAAATCTAAAAACCATACTCCTAATATATCACATCCCTTAACCTTACCATTATTAGGTTGTTGAATCTTACTCAGACTTTAAGTTATGGCTCAATCGAAAAACATTATTACTAAAGTAATTAGCATAGTATTTAAACTATAATGCTTTGTCATACTAATACTAATAATAGTAACAACTCACTCAGTTTAAGTTGTATATGAAAAAATAAAAAACAAATTGCATGATTTAAAATTCTCACTTAACATTCTTAAGAAATTTTAACCATAAAAAACCAATTATTTTTTTTCATCAATCTAAAAATATCAATTGAACTCGAATTCAAAGTATGTCAAAAACAAAATATAAGATAAAGAGAAACATTCTCATAATAATTCAAATATTATAATTTTATAGACATATCAATTAAATTAAAAAAATATTTCACACCGTCTAAATACATTTGAAAGAAAATTACGTAAATATATGTTATTGTTTCCCTTTACCTAAAAATAACTTATTTTGTAAGGAAAATTGTTCTATTATCAAGAGTTTCCCAAAAGAGAAAAAAAAACTTCTAAAATTTAAAATAAAACATGGATATTAAGTTATTCTAACTAAATTCATATTTCTTCAATTGATCCAATTTGTAGAGTGTTCATACTCACTCTTGCAAAGAATAAAATAAAAGAGAAGGAGAAAAAAAAAATAACTCACACAAATCAGAATTTTGTTATGTTTATATTATTCTATTTTTTGTGATCTACTTAAAAGTGGACCTGATTGAATAAAAAAATCACACAATCAATCTAAAACCTAAGATAGTGTAAATTCCTTAAAGTTTTATTATCACTTATTATTACCATTATTGTCATTACCATTATTGTAACATCCTTAAATTTTTATTATCACTTATTATTACCATTTATTATTATTGTGTTATATTATTA
>Ga0123340_1007925_pt1 | contig 10110 bp, 7 predicted proteins | sample SirMexnodulemix_FD_89961 | JGI IMG/M metagenome (GOLD analysis project Ga0123340, IMG submission 89961) | Root nodule microbial communities of legume samples collected from Mexico - Siratro Mexico nodule mix | ecosystem: Host-associated > Plants > Roots > Nodule | place: Mexico: Nepantla...
AGGTTCATGCGTGCATTATATTATAATATATTGCGGCAGATGAGAGAGAGAGGGAGAGAGAGAGAGAGAGAGAGAGAGAGAGAGAGAGAGAGAGAGAGAGAGAGAGGACTTGCCTCTGATGGATCTTGCAAGGTATAGGAAGCATCTGTTTCTTTTGCAACTCTAGAAACAAGTATCCCAATTCCTTGACCCCTACTGCGCAAAACCTGATAAGAATATTATATCCATAATATTAACAAGTTGATCAGTTAAGAAACACATGCAAGCGAAAAATGAAATATAGAATAGCAATATGCTTTTAACTATAACTAACTAACCAACTAGGTGACAGCATTTATTACCTTAAAAGCATCCTCATCAGTTCGATCATCACCGATATAGATCGGAAATACATCATTCGAATTCTCATATCCTAGAAATACGCAAACCATATTTATATTGAATCAGAACAAACATGTGACTTGTACAGCTAGGTGAGGTTATATATATACACACACTGACCTAATGATTCTAACAAAAATTCAAGAGCCTTGCCCTTGTCCCATTTGATGGTTGGACGAATCTCTAGCACTTTTCTCCCTTGGGTTAGCTTAAGTTGTGGGTAGTCATTGAGCACCAATCTAACTTTCTCCGCCAAGGATGCCCAACTCTGATGAAAAAGAAAAAGAGGGGGTAAAAATGGTTAGATAAAATGAGGTTACCCAAATGTGTTTTGGCGTGTGCGTGTGGGTTTGGTAATTTTATTGACTCAACAATTGTATAGTAAGTTGACCGGTACCTTTTCGTCAACACAACGAAAGTGAACGGACAAGCAAAACTTATTGTTCTCGACCTTAGCCCCTGGGACAGACTTTGTTCTTTCTAACAAGATCTTGTACACCTGCAAATTTATTTTTCATAACGTACCACCAAGTTAGTATCTTATGCGCTGTTACGCTTCAATTAGGGGCAAATAGAGGATTGCAGCATTTCAAAGCAAAAGCAAACCTCATCGATCATGGGCAGGAATTGACTCGCGGGTTGGAACAGTACACCTTTATTATTACCCTGTATCAAACCAACAAATTTCAATGTTAAGCAGATAAGCACAAAGATAGAATCTTCAACACAGTTATAAGTTTCAGAAACTCTCTCTCACTTGCTTTCGACTTCGGCTTTTTGTTGGCCCCTTGATGTCCATGCCATGGCTCCCCGCATAGTAAAGTTCTGCCAGTTTTACAAAGTTATAGACCTGAAAAAAAAAAAATTCAGAAAGAAAGAACCATATTAAACATCAAGAAGATAATTAATAAATAATCAATTATAACTTAAAAGTGATTTTTATATTTATTTTGCTTTGAAGAAAATGTACCTTGTCCCTGCACCTCCCGGTCACGATTGCTGTGGGAAAATGTCTTGCGATTCCCTTAAGCGTCGCTCTCATCTAATATGAAAAAATTAAGACGCGAATTAATCACCCACATAAGGTCTAGTGTGTGTACCCGAATGAATGAGACAAGAGGGAAGAAAACAAAAACCTTTCTACTCATGAAAGCTTTATCCGGATCTGTAACGATAGGGGAGAGAGTTCCATCGTAGTCGAGAAAAACTACAATCTGCTTGCCTTTGGAATTATATGTTATTTGCTCAAAGGTATTCAGAGCTGAAGGGTGATAAAGCTGCAAACAGTTGTGAAATAGAAGCAGAGTCAGGTCAGCAGCACAACCACTTATAATCATAAACCACATGTTCATATCATCATATGTTGTGCTTACAATCCAAGATCTTTTTTCTTGGCTTTCTGATTTGGTACGAGTTGGGGAAGAGGCTCTCATTGAATCAATCCAAGCTCCAACTTTAGCTCCTTCCAACCTTTTCACAAGATTCTTATGGGGCAGGCCCCAAAACCCGCTAAGCACAGCCATGGATTGTAGCACGGTTGAAGTTGGTAACACAGTTGAGTTTGAAATGGACGGTGTCACGGCAATCAACGTCTCAATAACCTCAAGAATCACCACATTTTAGTTGGTCATCATGTACTGTAAAGTTCAAACCCTTTTTGATAGCTTAATAGCCAGAAACTTGTGGATAGAGAAGGTGGAAATGCAAAAGGAAAAAAAGAAGCAGAATAAGGGAAATAGAGGGAGTGCAAAAGCAGAGAAGGGAAGAGAAGGTGATTATGGTACTTGGCTTGTTATTCTGCGGAATAAGGGGGTTTTATAGAATGAAAAAGTTGGGGGGAAAAAAATCAGAAGGGATTTTACTAGTTGGCTTTGGCTAGCCGAGTCACGAACCAGCCAGGTGTGTCTGGTCAATTTATAATCTTAGGCTTCACGGCACAAACTGACGAAACAACCACTTCTCTCTCCCCTGCTTCTTGTACTTTTCAGCAACCATTACTAAATATGCAAAATGGAGGGGCCACAATGATCCCACAGCTACCTTCCTTTTTTATTTTCTTTTTCTGCTAAAAAAAAAAAAATGCACATAATAAGCTGGAACCTTCACTGAAAGTATAGTGTAGTTTCGTTACATTTACCACTTATTTGCATTGCATTATTCTATCCATCTCTTTATTGTTTTGTCAGAAAAGATTCTTGGGTGAATAAGAGGTTTGCATAGATACTTTTACTTACCCTAGTCAATAATCGATAATCCAAATAGGTTGTTTGCGTCCCCAATTATCTAAGAAAATAATGGAATAGTGGCACCGCAAATTTTAAATTAATTGACTCGATGAATGTGGAGAACATAAAGGGGATTTTGCTGTTTCTGCACAGTGCAAAGCAAGACCTTGCAAAGTTGGACTCTCGGTTACACTACCTTAGGAAGTGGGGAAGGACACATAATTTACCCCACCTTATACTTTTTAGTGTCTTCAGCTTCATGACCTAAGAATTATCCGCTAATGTATTTAAATCTTTCTAACCATAACATGCATATGGAAAAGATTACCAAAAAAAAAAAACCTATTAAATGATGGTATAAGTTGCGTTCATAATTGTATTTTACACTTTGCAAGAGTGATAATTATGAGTGAAGGTATAAATTCAGATAGATCAACAACATAATCATGTAATCTTGAAAGAAGGTCTTATCTTCTATCAAGTTGATTCTATAAATTTATAATGATTATAATTTAGTTACCTTATATTGTGATAGACCTCATTTCTTATGTTACCCTAAGTTAAGTAGATCCTAGCTCTTATCATCTTATTTCTTATCAACCAATTATCTGCAGACTCTGTAAATGTAAATCAATAATTATCCGTGCTTCTTATTTGTTTTCCAATCCTATTCAATACACTCTCAAATCATATTTTAGGAATCCAACTATTTACTGACTGAAGTACACTTCGTTGATAAAAAAAAATCCTTAGTTGATCGTGTAAATTAAATACAAATTTTATCTAATTGTTACTGCTTAGTTTAGATTAAGATATGCACTATTTCTTATCGTCTTGTCTTTTAGTATTAGCTTAGTAAGATAAATCCAATCTTTTATTGATCAATCAGTTGGACACAGAATTAATGCGTAAATATAATCTACAATGACAATGAAATGCATATAAAATTTACTTAAACATAAAATCTATTCACAAAAATTGAGAGAGAAACAAACATTAAAACATCAGTATTCATAATATTTTCCTTGAGCAATCTTTAGCAAACACTTTTCAATCTCACAATTTTAGAAAATACAAGAACATAGTCATCATCCTTGATTAGGGGATGTGGTGTATGCTTGTTCTACACATCTTTTGAATTCTTTAAAAATATTTTGTATAAAGGATTAAAACACTTCTTTTATGTTTGTTAATAAATTATTTGATTATTGATAAAAACTCATTAATTAACGGATGACAACGGATGCAGGTAAGTGTAGGCTTTTTTCCGACAACATAAAATAGTTTAATTGCAGGTAAAGGTAGGTAATAGTTATCCACTACCTGCCTTGGGAGTAGTGAACTTGTTGGTGTCGTTTTTTACGACTAATCGTGGACTTATAAAAACTGATATCCACGATATTAGAAGAAAATAAAAAAAGAAAACTATTTTGATAAAAACGTAAATTTAGATAAACTTTATCTTTTTAAAGTAAGAGTATAAAAGCAAGAACAAGTAGATTACCTCATAAAATAAAATTAAAAAAATATATATTTTCTTCTTTAACAACCTCATGTTGAATACTTTTAATTTTAAACAGATTAAAAGAGAAAAAAAAGTTATTAAAAATATTTTCTTAATTTAAATTTTTAATAAAATATTAATGATTTGAAATAAAGGTATTTAAATGGTTTTATAAGTAGCAGATAGTACCGATTTCCATGCCCAATGATAATGAGTACTTTCTAACAAAATGGTTAAACACAGTGTAAATTTTATCAGAAAATATTGATGAGGGTAAATATTGTTGCAGAATGGTAAGTTTGACTGACGTTAGAGACTTTATTATTTTACCCTTTCCCTTGATCTCGATCTCATAAACGACATTTAACTTTCAATTTTTCCTGGTTACCATTTTTGCATGTGGTCTACCTTTTAGGCTATAGGTAGAGAAAAGAAATTCTGACATATGAGCTATGAAGCAAATCAATGATAGAGGAAGCACTTAATCGCCCCTTGTTTCTACAGTTTCACCGAAACTTAAACAAGCAGCACCTACCTACCTTGTCTAAGCATAAACTTCAAAACCAGGGGCATGAGTACTTTATTTTTCTTCTTTCTCTTTCTCAGTTTTCTTTAGTCCCTATTCTCGATCCTCTTCTATCATCAATAATGCCAACCATAACTAGTAAACATATAGTTACATGCATATCGCTTGTACATATCAAATTTGATTTCTCATCCCTAAATTCTTCGTAACAACTTTAAGAATCATGCATACCTAAAATATCAAGCATTACCAGGAGCTAATTTAGGGGGTGTCTGTCTATTACTTCTTATATTTACACATACATTATTGTTATACGATTTGATAGGTTTTTAGTGATAATAACAATAATAAGCGGTCAATTTATTTGTATTTTTTTAAAAAAATATCTTTTGATTCTTGTACTTTCAAATTTAATTTTTAAAATATTTGACTTCAATCCTTCGTTATGCTAAAATTTAATATTTGGTGATATTTTTTATTATCACAAATTTGATAAGGGAACTGAATTCATATGATATATAATATTACTCTTTTTTACATCTAGATTTAACATTAGTAATTTTTTTTTATTAACATCATATGATTGATAAATAACTACATTCACATGTTTTTTAAAGTTTAAGGAGTAATGAATCAATTTTAAAGTAAGGCAATAAACTAAGTTTAACTGAGAGAATACTAACAAAAAACGTGTATAACGCTTAAATAATTAAAAGAATCATCTTGCCTTAACTTGATTTCTGTACCAATCTCTTACCGTTGATTAAGGAATGCATTTGGGATAAATTAATGCAGTCGTTAGGAACTTTGATGATATGCATATAGTATTTTATCACTCAATATATATCAATAATTGATTTGATTTTTTTAGTCAATGTTCCAATCTTACATGTATCTTTATCTAAAATATATATCAACTATTGTAGGCCTAATAGTTGATACGACCTCTATCTAAAATTAACAGGAATATCAATAAACAATAAACAATATGTATGCAATATTGTTCATATATGTTTTTTTAATAAAATCAGTTTCTATAATAGTGACTAAGGAATACCGAAAAGTATTATAACAACCAGTATTTGATTATTTTTTCAAATCTCTCATATCACCTATAAATGATAATCAACAATAAGCAATAATGTTGGAAGAAATTAAAATAGCAGATGAGAGAATGAAGAATTCAATAATAGAGGAGAGGAGAACTCACATTCCACACACTGTCTCTCTCCTTGCCCTTCTAGCATGTATAATTCTCTAGCCTCTTGGGCCTTTGACCCATTCCAGTGCTCCCTTCACTTTTTTCGTGGTTTGTGAATTAGTTATCACCTAACTCGGATCCCTTGCCACATGTATGTATGTTTTCATTTTTGGGCCTCATTATATTATTATTTCTATCAATACCTCCTCCATTTAAATTGACCTTGTCCTCAAGGTCAACATGAGGATAAAGTCGTTGAATTTCATGCTTTCCTTCCCATGTAGCCTCTTTCTCAAACAATTCTTTCCACTGAATCAGTACCTCTGACAACCAAGCACCATTTCTTTTAATTTTGAGTCTGTCTAATATAATTGATGGTTGAAATATCGATCCTTTGTCAGCATTGAGTAAAGTAACAGGGATACTCTGTTGTTGGGGTGCTTCTTCACAATTTTTTTAGTAAAGAAATGTGGAATACTGGATGTATTTTCGCTGTATCATGCAACTTTAATTTGTAAGCAACTGGACCGATGCGTTCAAGAATCTCAAATGGTCCGAAATAGCGCATACCAAGCTTATGGTTTTTGCGCAAGGCTATTGAACTTTGGCAGTAAGGTTGTAACTTCACAAATACATGATCACCAACTAAGAACTGAATATCTCTATGTTTACCATTAGCTCTACACTTCATGCGATTTTGTGCCTTAAGAAGGTTATTCTTAAGTTCACAAAGTAATCTGTCCCGATGTTGTAACTGGTGCTGCACCATTGGATTATTTGCTGGTTGAGGTTCATATTTGATAATTGATGGTGGATCTTGAGTAAAAATAGCCTTGTATGTTGTCATACCTATGGCAGGTTGAAAAGTCATATTATACCAATAATTTGCCCACGATAATAATTTATATTAGTCCTTTGGATTCTGCTGAGTATAGCAACGCAACTACATTTCTAAGCACCTGTTCAGAATCTCAGATTGACCATCTGTTTATGAATGATACGAGGAACTCATTGCCAACTTAGTCTCTTGTCTAGTAAACAAATGTTTCCAAAATCAACTAGTAAAGAGCTTGTCTCTATCAAATACAATTGAGTATGGAACACCATGAATTTTAATAACATGCTATATTAACAAGTCTGCTACCATCTTTGCTGTAAAATCTGCAGCGAGATGAATAAAATAAGAAAATTTTGAAAGACGATCAATTACAACCAACATAACTAACCATGAGAAAATGGCAACCCGGTAATGAAATCCATGGTAATATCCTGCCATATATGCTGAGGAATTGGCAGCGGTTGCATTAAACTAGCAGGAGGATGAGTGCTATATTTAGCTTGCTGACAAATTATACAATTCTTCACATATTGTTGTACATCTTGAGCCATCCCTTTCCAAAAAAAATGAATTGTTATGCGAGCTAGAGTTCTTTTAATACCAGCATGTCCACCAACTAAAGAGTCATGAAATTCCTTTAATATCATATGTAGAATGGTGGAAGTTACAGGGATTAATAATCTGACTTCCCAAAACCCTGTTGTGTTAAAGTTTAGAATTAGGTACTGCTGCAGATAGAAATTCTCTGTACGGGTCATAGGTAATTAAGTCCTGCTGCAACTCATAAAGAAGGATAGGTTGTGGTTGAGATAAGGACATGAAGGATCGGGAAAGCCGATCAGCAGCTTGATTTTCAGTACCCTTTTTATACTCAATATTGAAGTTATAACCAAGTATTTTAGGGAGTCATGCCTACTGCTCCGGTATTTGAATTTGAATGACATATAATTCCGCTAGAGTTTGTGGCTTGTAAGCGGGTGATTTGATGGAACTGAGCTAGGCTAGGTAGATTTGATATTTCTCCATGTAAAGTGATAAGTTCCCCATTGATGTAAAAAGTGAGGAGATGTTCTTTATAATTCAATAAATGAGTATTCAAAGTTGCCAACCATTGACTACCAAGAACCAATTTAGCTGCAGCGATAGGTAGAACATAGGCTAAAATATACAAAGAGTCACCCTAGATTTGGACTGGGATATTCTAGACTTCACCTTCACATTCCAATTGCTCTCTATTTCCCACCAACACTTTTAATCGTGGGGTCTGATAGATGGGTAGGTGTAGAAATTTAGTCACTCTCTAGGTTGGATGAAATTATCAGAACTCCCTCCATCAATAAATAAGGATTTGAATCTTGTGGCCCTGGATAAATCATGTGAATCTAATTGTGCCTCTCACTGTGGTACTTTTCATGGCATTATATGATAAATGAGGTGTCTGATCAGTGTCTGATCAGATTCCTCAGACTGATTTTGGACAATCTGCTGGCTCTGTACATTTAGGTCTGGCTCCGAAGATATTTCATCATCACATTGGATTAAGAAATAGTATTTATTAGCACACTGATGAGTAGAGGAATACTTCTCATCACAAGTAAAACAAATCCCCTTTTCTCGACGAAATTAAATGTCAGTTAGGGTTAAACACTCTAAGTTGTTGGGTTTTGGTGGTGTGGGAAGTAATAATGGTGGGTTTGTGTTTATAAGTGGGTTTGTGTTTGTTGTTAATAAAGTTTAGAAGTATTTTGTATAAGTGATTCCGCTCGAAGGTAAAGAAATTTGTGCTTAGGAGCTAGAGATGATGGGTGAATTTTTTCCTCAAAGAGTTTAGCAAATGACACAGCCTGAAGTAATGAGTGAGGGGCTTGGGATACCACTTAACGCTTCAATTCAAGTATTAATCCACTAATAAAACAATCAAGCAATACAAAATCATCCAACCCATATGATTGATTAGCTAACTCAATGAAGGAAGCATAATAGTCTGCCACTGTAAAGGATTGCTTTAGCTTGAACAGATCCGAACGGGGATTATCAAATTGAGATGGGCCAAACTAAATTTGAATGGTAGTGGACAACGATAGCCAATCAGGTACTTGGTGTGCTTTTTTTTAGTAGTTGAAACCATGGTAAGACTTTTCCTTCAAAATGAATGGAAGCAATGACCACTTTCTACTCATTGGGAGTGTTGTATAATGTAAAAAACTTTTCAGTCTTGTACAACCAAGTCATTGTGTCATCACCAATGAACTGTGTAAAATCCAGCTTCATAGAGCGAGGATGGGAAACGATTGAAGTGGAAGCCTGTACTGGAGAGTCCTTCTGAGATTTCAGGAGTAGTTGATGCAACTCCTGCAAATGTTGATCAATCTTCTCAAACCGTTGATGCATTTGCATAAATCGATTATAATGTAAACCCATAGTCTCCGAAACGCACTTCAGTTATCCTTGTATCTCTTTCATTCTTGTATTGTTAGCCATAAGTAACTTAGTGAAAGCACCAATGATACGATCTGTATTAAAATCAACAGAAAATACCAACAAAAAGTATGTGTGCAATATTATTCATATATGTTCTTTGAATAAAACAACTTTCTATAATAACAACTAAGGAATAAAAAAAATTATTATAACAACCAGTATTTGATCCTTCTTCTGAATATCTGATACCACCTATAAATGATAATCAATAATAAGCAATGATGTTGGAAGAAATTAGAATAGCAGATGAGAGAATGAAGAATTCAATAACAGAGGAGAGGAGAACTCACATTCCACACACTGTCTCTCCCTGCCTTTCAAGCATGTATAATTATCTAGTCTCTTGGACCTTTGGCCCATTCTAGTGCTCCTCCTCACTTTTTCTATGGTCTATGAATTAGTTACCGCCTCACTCAGATCCCTTGCCATGTGTATGTTTTTATTATTGGGCCCTATTATATTATTATTTGTATCAACAGTCTCATATCAATTTAAATATATTTTACTCTTATGACTCTATGAGACGACTTTTAAAGACAAAATCATGACAGAGCTATAAGGTCCAAAGCAGACATATCTAACGATACCTTCTTTATCTACTTGAAGTTGAAACATTGGTGTCATTTGTGAGAACCTGTTTCCCTTATTCCTCGACTGAGAGACTTGTTCCAATATATCCAATAATTCTACGTCACTTAAGAGTTGAGATCAAGGTTAATTTAAATATATCTTCCTCCCTTAAATATAACCCTAACCTTACATTTTCAATAAATTTGAGGTGAAAACACTATATAAACCAATTTATCATCTTTATGAAAAATGCTCTCAGCCAAGTTGTACAAATAAATTCCTTTGTAGTCGATTTATTACGTTAAGGTATAATTGAGAGACTGAATGAGTTTAATATTTCACCACGCTACTTTTTTTTTTTTCATTTCTTATGATATATTTAAA
>Ga0123340_1007926_pt1 | contig 10110 bp, 9 predicted proteins | sample SirMexnodulemix_FD_89961 | JGI IMG/M metagenome (GOLD analysis project Ga0123340, IMG submission 89961) | Root nodule microbial communities of legume samples collected from Mexico - Siratro Mexico nodule mix | ecosystem: Host-associated > Plants > Roots > Nodule | place: Mexico: Nepantla...
CAATGAATATAATATAATGTATTTTTTTTTTACATTATCAACTAATTATGAGCCATCAACAAATTATAAATTATGTTTAATATGATTTTTAAATTACAGAGATATGAAACTTATGATATAGATGGTAATATTAAATACACAAATATTGAATATTTTTATTTTATAATTATTGATTAAAAATTCAACAATTATAATTATAGTTATAATTTTAAAAGTTATTTAATGTATATTATATCTGATTTTTATTATAATTTTAACCCTTTGGTTTTTAACTATACCTCTCAGGAGCCAATTTTATAGTTTATTTGTCAGATTTTATAGTTTATTTGGCAGACTTTCGCAAACAGAAAGTGTTTCGTTCCCAAACGGTGCGGCTGAAGGGACCATTGTTCTTCCTTTTTCTCCTTGTAAGTTCTTCTCTACTCTTATGCTAGGGTTCCAATTTCTCGTTACTTCTACATGTAATCTTGTCTTTCTACCTTCCCTCTTAATTGTTAATACTTTGAAAGTAGAAAGTAGATGAGAAAAAGAAAATTAAGAGGCCATTCTTCCAACTTTGAGAAAGGAAATAAATAAATTGAGAATTTAATTTTGATTTCACTCAGTGTGTATTTTATGTTGATCCATTGTTATACTACATTGGAGAATTTTGTACTGTAATAATATTTTATGGAACTATGGAACTCTATTTGAAAATTGCTTATCTCTGGTTGAGATGGTGGAAACTTGTTCTCTCTGTCTTTTGATATTTTGTGGGTCTTATGATTCCTGGTGGCGTTGATTTCGTTTAAAATGATTACAAGAAGGGTGCTGTTGTAAATCAAATAAAATTTCTTAATACTTGTGCTGATTAATGCAAAGGAAGACACTTCAAAATAACAACTTTGGATGCATATGTAAGTTGAAAAATTAACAATAACTGAACACTGTCAACTGTACTTTACATTTTTTTTTTTTAATTCTTCTTTTAAACTTCAAAATCATTTTAAATTGGATTGTTAGAGTGATTCGAAATGTTCTCAATTACTCATACTCATGTTTAAATCATTGATCATCTCTTGATTTATTATTACTCATGTATAATGGTTGTGGTATATATTTTGATATTTTGAATTTGTCGTACTTCCATGTGTCTTATAGTGTATCAATTGTTTTCAACCTTTGTAGCTCAATAGTCTAAAAATGTTCAGTGGTTATATTTGGCTACTATAAATGCTCAAATTGTTTTCATCTTGTCGATCGTAATTTGTAAAAGACTAGAGGCTTATGTCAAGCCTCTAGAGAGACTTGTTGATAGTATGAGGCTAATTAGTATCATTAAGTTGCAATGAAAACTGAAGCATTTTATTAAAACATATTTGGTTGGTTGGTGTGCGTAACAGTGACTGGTTGGAGTATTAGATTTATCACCAGTGTGGAGTTTATCATGTTGTATGCTACTATATTGTAATTGATGAGGTTATATTTGCCCCTTTTGGAGTCTTTCTCCTCTCTGATTTTTTGGTGTAGTTGTGGTGTCTGAGCTTTTCTCTTTTGATGTTTGCTCAGCTGAGTTAAAAAGTGGATTCCTTTGATCATTTGAAGGGCAGCAATACCCTTGATCAAATGATGGAGAGTGGACCTACTAATCAGCCTAATCCACAAAAACAAATGTGGTGTGAGAAAAAACAGGCTGCTGTTCATGAGGAAATCAAGAGAATGAACCGACTTCCTGCTAATAGTGCATATGGCACACATCGTCTTAAGGTTCTTAATAAAATTCTGCAACTCATGTCAGTTCAGGTAGTCCATTCTTTGTTCATCAGGCTTTAAGTTGTCTAGTCATATACTTAGTATTACTCTTTAGTTTAAGCATGCATTTGAATTTTGGTCATAACAAGTGACTAATCCTATTATTCTTTTATGCTGTTATTATTGTAGAGAACTGTATCACAGGAGCAGGAGTTGGAGTTGCTTTTTGCGGGTCTTTCTTTGTAAGATTTATCATTAATCACGGTAAGTTCTTGGGGAATCAATAGTAGGTTTATAACTATTTTGCAATGTTCTTTGTGCTTGTGCGTATGAAATCTAAATGCATGCGATTTTCACTTTGGAAAAATGATATTTTGACAACCATTTATTCCTTACACAACCATTTGACCACTATTTTTAATAAAATAGTAAATTATGATATTTAATTCAATTATAAAGTAAATTATTTTATGAAAATAGTTGTAGGATAGTGATATAAAAATATATGGTTGTGAACCTAGCATATCTCTTTGGCATTATATATCTTCCTGACAGTCATAATTGCAGTTTCTTTTTTTTTGTGTTTTTGTTTTTAAATTACATTAATGTAATTTGGGTGCTTTTATGATCTTAAAACCAGCTGATCTTGTGTCTTTTATTCTCATTCAGCCCCTCACAATCGTGGATCTGCATCTTGAAGGCCAACAGATAAAGAACAAGACTTGTTTCCCATTGCATGTATGTATTTGCAGTTGGCCATAGGATATGGTCTGAGTCACTTAAGGCTTTACTGTTAACTTGTATGTCTTTAAGCAACAATCTACTTTTGTTTAGCTCCTGTGTTGATATAATAGTAGTATACATCATGTTGCATGTAAAAACCTTGCTGCCTCAGTCCCCTTTTTTGCTTTGTGCTTCGTTCATGCTATGGATGATGATCTTTTCATAATCTGGTCTTGGATCATCTGACTCCGTTCTTGATAAATTCTGTAATGGCTCTGGAAATGACCTGAAAAAAAAATAAAAATACTGAGCTAAGGTGCACAGTATATTATCAATGTTATTTGAATTATTTGAGTTATTATAACAAAATTATGGGGTGATGCTGGATTATCCTGTTGTGTTGTTTGATGAAGACACACAATAGTGTTTGGGTACCGGCAAAGCTTATGTTTTGGTTTATTTTATAGGACTATGGTTCTTGATAAATTCTGTAATGGCTCTGGAAATGTCCTGAAATAAAAATGAAATAAAAATAAAATAAAATAAAATAAAATAAAACTTAGCTAAAGAGCACAGTATATTGTCAATGTTTTTTTGAATTGTTTCGGTTTTTTATATAGGACTATTGGTGATTAAACAATGACAAGCTCATTTGTTTTATAGAATATTTTCTTTACCTTTGAAAGTAATAAACTCTTTTATAGTGTAAATTGCAAATACAATTATCACTTTGATTGTGTTTTCATTTGTTGATGAACTGTTATTTGAAACATGCCAGAGACTATTTCAACTGCCGAATTGAAAAGACCTGCATTTCTAATCATTTATTTGTTTTCAAGGGGTTTAAGCCAAAAGAACTACGATAATAAGGAGAAAAGAAAAAGAAAATGTTATAACTTGGAGAAAAGAATGCCAAATTTATCCTTTATACAGTATCCTATTTCCACTATTAACTGTAGCCTTGTAGGAAATAATGACGTAATGGTGGTTGCAACAAAATTGAAACGTATTGACGTGTTAGAAATAATAGTGGTTAGAACAAAGACTAGTAGTTACACCAGAAAAAAAAAACTATAAAATAAATATTCTTTTTATAAATTACCAATAATGCTAGAAATAGTTTTAAATATTTTAAGAGTATGTTTAACAAATATTTTTAATTGTTTTTTAACTGAAAAGACTGTATATGAGAATGTTACTTTCTCATCATATATCAAGACAATACAAATAGTATATGATTTACTACTTTCTCTTAAACCAACAATACCTCAATATTTTTTATAATTTTATAACAACACCTCATATTTTTAGAAGATAATATATTAATTTTTTAAACCCCCAATATAAATAAAAAGAATAGGTTTATGTTACATTCAAGTGTCAGTATATTTAATTTAGTTTTATTGTATTTAGGTTTATTTAATTAATATTTATTTTAATAAATTATAATCGAGAAAAAAAAATAACTTTCAAACAAAAAAACTATGTACTACTAACCTTAATTTATGATTAAATGACCAATAAAATTATTGCATACTATAACAACTAAATTCTGAACAATCTTAATATATAGTTATATAATACTAATTAAATTTCTTAATAAACATAAATTATTTTTATTTCGCGTAGTTGAGAGCAAGAGAATATAAATTTGACTTTTTGCCTACAAATATCTGATGTTATAAATTATACTTAAATGAAATAAAAGTGAAAGCTCCTCCATTACACCACATAACCACATACACATTTGTAAATCCAAAAGAACATTATCGGAATCGAAAGCTACCGCCCGGACGACATGGCTGCCACCGTGATGGATATGGCTCGCCGCCAAACGCTTAGCCAAATACTGGTGGATCTCGTCAAGTTCGCCGTGGGTTCTGCCATTGATGGCTCTCGCAAAATCATCCCAGGTCATTTCTTCTGCCTATTAAAACTTTTCTTTTCATTTCACTCTTATCACTAACTGTTTGTCTAACTCTTCATATAGAATCACATAAAATCGATAGTTGCACTTATTCTTGCAATTGGAATCCATTCTTCAGTGTTTGATTTGGGATAAATTTTAGGAAAATAAATACATTAAAGAATAATCACTTTTTTAATCAAAAGCATTTCATACTCAACTATAAAAGGAAAAATTTGATGAGGTTCTGTAGAGGAGTTAAATTATTTCTGTAACTATTCTGGGTTTTTGATCAATTGAGTGTCAACCACAAATTACTAATTTTTTGAAATTGATTTTGTTTTATACTTGTATTTTAAGTTTATATGCTCTTGCTTGTACCACTATGCTTACTTCATGTTGTATTCGTGTTTTCAAAAACTGCATCTCAAAAATTTGGAGAACGGAAAATGAGGCATTAGTTTTGTTATTATTTTTAGCTAAAGAAAGAATGTTGAATCAAACACTCATTCTGTATACAGAATTGAAGTGAATGTATACGTGAAAAGCGAGTAATTGAAATTTTCTGTGGAGCACCTTCAGAGTTTGGAGTACCTTGTTCTATGTTTATGCATTTGTCAGTTAGTCTGGTATTACTTGTCATCCATGTCCTTGATTCTATGTCACAACATAGCCATAGACTTGTGACCTTATTAAACACCATTTAGTTTTCGAAGTGAGGAGAGTGAAAAAGGATGGAGTAATGGTTGATATTGACTCAAACTTTGGAGGTCTTTTATTTGTACTTAATCTTATCACAATTTAATCATTATTAATAGATATAAGAGTATTTTATCCTCTAAAATGTACTTATCATCTTGTAAGAATCATATCCTTGCTAACCAACTGTCATCTTGGGAGAGTTAAATCCAAATCATTTGTGATTTGGCACATCTTCTCCTTTGGTTTTAGAGATAACTGATTGCCTTAAACATGCAGTGAAGTGTTTGGTTTTTTTGGTCAGGGGTATGAAAATCCTTCTTTTGGAAGAGACAAAACTCACATGGGTGATTTCTACACTTGAAAGAATTAGTCTTTAACTATCAGCTTGGGGATATACTTGTTGAAAACTAGGAAAACTTCACTCCTTAGGCCTTTACTAAGAATTAGGACGAGTTTACTACATTCAGTGAGCTCTTGAATTTACTGTGATCCTTTTTAATTTTTTTTTACTGAAGAAAGTATTTAATGTATTTTTGGTTCTCAAAATTGCATCTTTTAATTTCATGTTCTTCGTTTAAGACCTGAAGGTTGAGAGAATTCTTGCATGTTTTACTTGTACTTGAGATATCCCTGCTACATACACTATCAATTCAATTAATAGTTAAGTTTTTCTTTAATGACATGGTATGTTCTAAGTATGTGTTTTCTGAGTTCCCTTTAACACCTTACCTGCAGAGTATATGTATTACAAATATTTTATTTACACATCAAAATGCTTACATTTTCTTACACTTATTTAGGAAATGTGTTTCTCTTGTCTCCTTGTTTAAAAAAGTGGTACAAAAAAATTGTTAAATTAAAAATTTAGTTCCTTCACTTCGTTTTCAGTCTAGTCATTGCATGAAAGAAATGTTCCTAACTGACGTACATGTTTTATGTGCAAATATCTGTACTTGTACAGGTAGGAAGCAGGTTGATAAGATGGTGCCCGAAGGATTGATAAACATACCCTTGCCAACCCCTGTAAATACCAAGAAGCATCCTGATTTAAAGGTTGCAAATGACCTACATTTTGTGACAAAAATGGAAGAAGTGAAGGAAGACATGAATAGCATAAAGCAGCAGCAGTACAAAACATCAACCAAACGTGTTGATCAGTCACAGCCTCCAAACAAATCGGATGATGGCTTGAAGGAAATCAATGTCGTGCAGGGCAATGGAAGGAGAGTATTCATCCGATCTCGCCTATAGAATAGAATTTACGTTACGTATACAACAGATTCTACATATCATTAAGATAGTTCAACATAATATGTGCTTTGTTTTTCTTATCTCCCCTCTCACCATGTTAGATGGAAAGGGGATAATAACTATCTGGCTTGAGGTTTAACTGTTTGAGTCTGGGTACTGTTACTCATTGTATATCGTATCAGTCACCACTTGAGGTATAACAAATTTCCTAGGTCTTATAACATGTCCTTCCCCATAGTATTAATATCATCATATAACAATGTCCTGTATGTAATGTGTCCTATAACATCTGTTTTTCAATGAATTTTCTACAATTTACAAACCCCACTTGTTTTTGTTTATTTCATTGTATTAACAGAAAAGTTAAGGGACATAGTTATGTTTTTAAAACTGGGCGAATTGGTTAGATTAGGAAATGTGAACTATGTATGTGTTATGAACATTACACTATTGGTTTGGCTAACTATTGCCATATTAAGGTAACAACTAAGGAATCTTTTACTTAATTAAATATATAACCAGCTGAACTAATAAAATCAAAAGTTGAGGGTTTTGCAAGTTTAAATTGAATGAATATGTAAAAACATTGGTTTTCTGTGTGCCATATTATCTGACTTCTGCAAGAAACAAGGTTATCAAACTTAGAGATCAGGATAAACTAAGGTAACATAAAAGAGCTCATTACGGGCTCTTTGGCAGGTTGCATGAGGTGAGGATTGTGATTTTAAAAAAGGACATTACCGGTTATTTTTTTTTTTATATATATAATTTGAAAAGGGAAAACGAATACAGTTAAAATCAAGCACTCTGCAACTTTTACCCTTTGGTAACTTCGAACCTCCAACAACCTCGCACCTTCAGTATAAAGAATGAAGAGTGAAGACATTCCCAAAATTGAATATAGAACTCGTCAAGGCATTATGAGTTTGTATGTGGTGATTTCCTTTCAATCCCCTAAGAAATTGTATCACTTCAGATTCTGTTTCTTCCTCTCTAAAACAGTGGAGGGCACTATATGAGTACTTTGGATTACATGCACATATGGTATAATGTCTATAACTTCCCAATTCATCCCAAATTATAAGTAACCTAGTAAAGTAATCAGACTAGGATTTGTCACCTTCTCTAATTCAAACCATTTCTTGTAGTAATTCTCCTCAGAAATATTGTTATTTTAAATCTTCTAGATTTTTTTTATATCATACACCCATAGTATGTTCTGTCTAATTAGTGCAGAAACACAATCAACCAACCATAAAACCACCAAGTTATTACAGTTCTTCCAAACTGTATAAAGGATGTGATTTGACAACAAAGTCATGTTTGTTCTTTGCACTCAATGCAATCTACATAGATTAACTCCTTGAAATCTAGTTGGACGAATCAAGTATCGAAGTAATCAAACCCGTTGTTGGATTTTCTCCCAGATGAAGATAATAAGGATCAGGAACGTTGAGAGATTGATCCTCTTTTTGTTGTTCTTTTATTCAAATTGCATAATCTAGAAAAGTTTCTAGATTAGACAATATGAAAATCATTTTTAGCTTACATATTACACAATCTAGATTTTTTCTTCAAAAGGGTTTATATTACCCAATTTGAAATGGTTTTCATCATCTTAGTTGTCTTCAACAGTACGCCATCGAGAAGAAAACTGCCACCAACATTGAGCTCCTTGCTAGTGACATCGTGTCTCTTTTGCCGTCATGACTTCCAGCAAAGGAGCGCTACCTCAGCCACCACTTCTCGATTTCTCGACAGAGGAGGTCAGATGACTTTCAAATTGCATAATTTAAAAGTCATTTTTTGGCTGTTAGTGTGCAGTTTAGAAGCCTAAAACGATTTTCTAATTGTAATTCAAAAACTTTTTTAAGAAAAAAAAAAAAAAAGTTTCAGAATATGTTATTCGAAAGTCTATGGATTGTGCAATCTAAAAGCTTTTATGAATTGTACTATCTGAAAAACACTTTTGACTTTCGGATAATACCATTCAAAAAGGATAAAATAGGAATTTTAATGTTTGTGGGAGGTGGACAAGAAATGCATGGAGGTGCTAGAAGAAATGTCCTAGTTTCCAATGGAATAAGGAGACCCAAGAAGCTTTTGAAACTCTCAAAAAGCAACTATGGCATAATTACACATCTGTATTGTACTTGATTTTACAAAAAAACCTTTGTAGCAGAGACTAATGCATATAATGAAGCATTGGGAGAGACTAATGCATATAATGAAGCATTGGGAGTTGTATTACTAGAAGAGGTTAGACCACTAGGTTTTCTCACTCAAACACAATTAGACAAGTCTCAAATTTCTAAATGATCAACTGCTATGGAGAGAAGACTAGCTCAAATGGACATCTTAGTTGTTGGCTTTTGACTTTGAAATAAAATATAAACCCAGTTTGTATAGATGGTGCAGTAAATGCTCTATCCAGGCAAATGACATGTTAACATCTCCATTGTTCAATTTTAGGATTTAGAGGAGAGTTGATGAAATTCAACTGACCCAAAATTGAGTGTCATTGTTTAGGATCTCTTAGCAAATTCTAATGAAAACCTAGGGTTGATAGCTTCCTTGTTTTTCCTTTGATTTGTTTGAGCGTTTGAAATTGATGAATGGTGGAATTGGAGTGTTGAAAGTAGTGGATAATTTTGGTGAAGTGTTTACGGTGAAGAGGTGATCTAGGTAGAAAAGGAATTTAAGAGAACTCTCAAGTCAATGCCTAACCTAGATTCCCATAAGAGGTAACATAGAGGTAATTATAAAACAAATGAGATTGAAAATTTGGCAACATTTTATTAATTCTTCCAAGCTAAAAATTACAAAATATTACAAGCCTAAGAAGCCTGTGGCGGAAGCTTCAAAACCCCACCCTAACCTTAACATGCCAAGGAAGATTCAAACCCTAACCGTAGCATCCCAATGAAGCTTTCCAAACCCTACCTTATTGTCGTCGAAGTAACAATATTTCACAGGACGAATTCTTCCTCCACCCCCATACCCTCTTCCTGCACTTCCATACTTATTGTTAAAAAGACAACTATGCCCTTAATTAAAAAATACAAAGACAAAAATACCCTCCATCCTCTTCACACCTATATCTGATTTATATCTCATCTGTTTCGTTCCTTTCTCCCAAATCTTCAATTAAACCTCCAAAAAAGCCGTAGGTAACTAATATTTTATGTTTATTAGCAATTAGTAAGTGGTATTGTTGATTAAAGTAGTTGATTTGGTGTTTTGGGGACTGTATGACGAACGGGGAGTTTTTCCGATCTGGCAGCATGATAACCGGATGAGCTTTATCCGGTTCTCATTTTGTTTTGGAAATGACAACCGAATGACACCCCCATTCGATTCACATTTGGAAAAAAATGTAAACCGGATGAGCATGCTATCCGGTTGTCATTTGTGATATAATCATCTAATAAAATTTTGATGATAACAATAATTCAAAATGCATGTTTGTATTTGATGATCTATGTTTGTTACAATAATATAATCATCGATCTTTAAGTATGATGAGTATGTATAGATAAACTGTAGACCTATATAAGTGTTTATTTACTATTATTTTATTATATTAACTTTGTTTAAAATTTAAAGAAGAGAAAAGTTAAAAATAAATAAATATAAAAATAGTAAATGTTGTAAATATGTTTTGAAATCTGCTTTCAATTTTATTTTGAGATCAAGTCATTCTCTACACCTTTGTCTGTTGTTTTATCAAGTTTTCCTTATAATAAAATTAATTTGGTTTAGTGTATTTTATTTATGTATATAGATATATATATATA
>Ga0123340_1007927_pt1 | contig 10109 bp, 4 predicted proteins | sample SirMexnodulemix_FD_89961 | JGI IMG/M metagenome (GOLD analysis project Ga0123340, IMG submission 89961) | Root nodule microbial communities of legume samples collected from Mexico - Siratro Mexico nodule mix | ecosystem: Host-associated > Plants > Roots > Nodule | place: Mexico: Nepantla...
GATAAAGAGAGAAATATAAAATAATTTTAAATTTTAAATCTTTCATAAATTTGTGTATTTTCAATTTAATGTCTATCAAACTTTTTTTATTCTATTAAATACTTAATTCTTATATTTTTTTTAGTTAAGTCTTTTGTCATTTTACTTTTTATTAATTAGATAACATAATTAATATCTTATCTTATTTTTCTTATCTGTTTCTACATGGTAAAAGAATATGAGACTTTATGGTAAATATAAAATGATATTATTGTTAATGTAAGAACAACAAATTACTTTAATTAAAATGTGTTAGATAATGTTGTGGTGTCCCTGTCATCATCTATTACTATTAAAGAATTATAGTTATTGTTATTACTATCATTATTATCATTATTATCATTGATGTAGGTAATAATGATAAACTCTAATTATTTAACATGTTCAACCAAAATAATAAAAATTACTTGTAATTTTAGATTAACCATAATATCATTTTATATTAATCATAAAACTTTATATATCTTAATATACGGAGATAAATAAACAAGACGATAATATAAGATAACAATCATGCCAATTAATAGAAAAATTAAATGACATGGATTCAATTGAGGATTATAAAAATTTCTAATACTCAGTGAACCAAAAAAATTTAATAAGAACTCAACTCAAAATATCTTGATGTATAGCGAACATAAAACTTAATTAACTCTACTTTAAATTATAAATTTAATCAATAAATTATAATTTTGTAAACTTCACAACTGAATTTTCTGTATCGAAAATTTTATCATTTTTTTTCAACTAATCGGAAATTTTATCATAATATTTTTATTTTGCCAATCTTATCAATGCATTTTTAATTTTATGAATTTTAATCTTGATCTTTAATTTCACCTACTTTACCATTTAAATTTCAAAATTATAACATTTAACCGTTTCATTAATTGGATACCAACTTACTAATAGTATGAAGATGTGACTATTACCGGGTGAGTTTGTGGTAAAATAAGAAAGTTATTTCTTTGGGTAAAATTCAGGAAAAGGAACCAAATATGAAGTGCAAATTAATGTTATAAATTATTGAAATAATAATGTGTATTTTACATTTTTTTTTCATTTGATAATTTGTGTTATTTGGTTTGTTGATACAAAATATTTTTATTTTATTTTTTATAACTATTAGATGGTAAAATACTCTTAAATGATCAATCAAGGGAAAATTAGATTAAATATTCGGATTAATTTTAAACCAAAATAATATTACTAAAAATTTATATATTTTTACGAGTCTCAAATATTATTTTCACAACTTCTACGTTTATGGATTATTTGTAGTATTTTTTTTTTAAAAATAGTTAATTAATTAGTTGTTAAATCCATTTTCCCAAAATAAATATAATCTTTGAAATTGTTGAGCTTTACTATTTAAATCAACATGCATTGGATTAACATAATTAAGATATAATTTTTCGAAATAGCTTTTACTAAAAAATCTTATCATTATTATTAATGATTTATATTGTATTTATTATTTAAAAATACATTTTAAATTTCTTTATATATTTTTCTAATTTTAGTCTATTATATAACTTTTGTGAATGTATTAGTTACTTTGCTGCAATCTGGACATCAGCCCAAATATAATATTAAAACTATAAGCTATACAATTTTAAAACATGAAAGTAGATAGGCAAATTCTAAGCGAGTTTTTTTCTTTTATAATCAAATACAGATTAAATTATAGAAATATTTAATATTTAAAGTAGTATTGCATAATCATTTATAATCAATGCTTCATAAAATATTTCTGTTTAACTTATTGATTATATTATTATACCTTACATTGTTTATTAGCCACATTATCATATTATTAATAAATTGCGACTTAAAAGTAAAATGCGTATACTTTTAAAATTTAGATGGTAAAATTCAAAAAGATTGAAAGTTCGACAATAAAATTTATGAAATTAAAAATTTAATGTAATCAAATACTAAAAAGTGTAATGTAAAATATAATGTACAATCAAATAATCAAATAAAATTGGAAGTAAATGAAAGTACAATTCATTATTTTACAATTATAAGATTCCCTTATAACAGTTCATAAATGAGTGACGAGGTGACAGCATTGTACCCAAAAAGATGAAGAACCTCAACCAGTTCTAACAGATATTTTTTTATTCAGCAAGTTCTGTTTTTCCAAACCTAACGACCTACATAAAGGCATTTCTGACAGTTTCTGACAATGTTACGCTTTGCTTCGGATACTGCTTTTTAACCTAAACCAATAATCTATGGTTAAATCATCACAGAAAATGGTTGAAAGGTGGAACTTTGTGAATGCCCACAAGCTAGATTACCTTAAAATAAAGGTTAAAATATAGGTGTTACTCACACTAAGACTTTTAAACAAATTTGGCAACCTATATATACAACACTTAAAATCTACGGACACTACAACTAAAACAAATTTAGACCCATAAAATAAATAAAAAGCTACATTATTTGCCCAAGCAATAGTTGTTGCTCTTATACGTGGCAAAAGCTGGATACTCTCCAATGTGAAAGCAAATCTAAGATGCCCTTACATATTGGTCAGATTAGATTTCATGAAAGTTCTTCACACACATGCATTCACTAAAAATGGTTTCTGATGTCACTTTCACATAATACTGCTACAGGTTTATATCCAACAGGAATTACTTGATCTATTGCAGCTAGGTTTAGGGATAGCCTTGGAGTTACGACCTAAGTCAGCAACCAAACAAGGTTGAATCTTCCTAGTTGTGGCATTAACCTATAGTGCTCATCCAAGTGCGTTTGATGTACTAGTATTAAGCATACATTTCAACTCAGCATGTTTCTGCGAAGTAACATATTTTTGTCGTTGATATAACATGAGTGTATTATCATATTCCAATATAAAAAGTTTTTTCTTAGTCAGTTTTGGCCTTCTATGGTGTGTGATAAAAAAATAGTAATAGCACTTTGGATTTGTCTAAAAGCAAGGACAATACCCAGTGGCGGGAGAGCAATGTTTTTTAGGGTAGGGACCACGGTTTGATATTCTCAAACCATCGTGTAATGAAATGGAATTAGCTAAAATCAATCAATCACCCAACGTACCCACCCACTTAGCCACCATAACCCAATCTCCACCCTCATGGCCTCTATTTATTCCACATGTTAGGAGATAGTGAAATGGTAGATGACAGCATGCCTACTTGGAATTCTCCTCCTGAAGCAAGAAAAGAGAGTTTATTAAGCATGAAAATGGAGAAAAAGGAGTGGGAAATTGATGAGCATGAGAGGCTTATTGGAGGAAGAAGTCAACCAATGGAAGATCTAGTAAGAGACAATGGAATAAAACACAATCTAATGATTTCTAAATTGTCCCAAAAGCAACAAAGTGTGGGGCCAACTATAACAACTGTCCAACGCAAACGCTGCGTTTATTTGTAGAATAATACTATAGTTGATGACTTGATTCACCTGAAAATATAAGTTTTATAAAATATAGGCTTTGCCTGCTCAAAGAAGATATGCCCAGATCTTATGGAAGACTCTTATTAGTATATATGCTGACATCATTGCCCACTTCTTTTATTCTTTTTTTAGCTTCTACTCTTTCTTTTCTAGGTCACAAGAGCATTCATAAAACATGGTCAAGAAAAAACTGATTAAGGGTCTTTTTTAATGTGATTGTGGGTAGAGGGATAATCACAAAGAAGCTTTATTTAGTGCTGAATTTATACAGATGTCAGCGTTTTATGAATAACATCAATTGAATTAACTCAAGTAGATAGGACTTGGTTATGGCTTAATTAGCATCCAATATTGCAGTAATATTTATTAGGCAATCTTTATAATATATGATTAGTCTGGGCAGAGGACAATACATGAAGCAATGAAGCTATTGGCTGCTCAGTAAAATAATTAGATATGCATTTTAGTACAGTAGTAGATATGTTACAAAGTTAGTGCCCCTCTTTCTTTGACTATTTGTAGCTACAGTTAGTTTAATAACTTTAATCATGTCCTAAGCATGGAATATGTCTATTTTTAATAAGAGAAAAAGCCAAGTGGAACTATAAATATTATTAAGTGCTTGTAGCCCATCTGATTCCACCTTTAAATAAATCACAGTGAATCCTCTTTGATTGAGAAGTTTGAGGTGCATCTACTACAGTACCAAAAAGAGTTTCTTTAATAGCAAACATTGCATGAGTAGAGACGGCTTTCTCTAATCTGACTTTTCTTTTTAATCTTTTATTCTATTGACTCTGGGGTACCCTTATGCTTTCAATGTACTATAAAACAACATTTTTTAATCCATACAATGCATGCTGGAACTTGGAGAGTTTACTATAAAAGGAAGAGAAGCCTAACAACTAACCACTGCATTTCCAACCTCAAAATATTTCTTTTACCAAAGAGAGATGGAAAAGGATATCTGTGATCTTTCTCAAACATGGGATTGTGATAATGGCAACTCTACTGAGAAAAGGCTCAGGTTATTTGGCTTTGAGCTAAACCCTTCTAAAGAGGGCTGTCTCAAAGACTCTGGTGAAGGAGATGAAAGCGTAAACTCCTCTAACTCAGTCTCTTCAGGAGGAGACAAAACTGTGCAAGAAAAGACCTCAGCCAAAGACCCAGATGAGAAGAAGTTCGAGTGCCAATACTGTTTCAAAGAATTTGCAAACTCACAAGCATTAGGAGGCCACCAAAATGCCCACAAGAAAGAGAGAATGAAGAAGAAGAGGTTGCAGCTTCAATCCATAAACCGTTACCTCCAACACCCTTTTCAAACCAACCATGGCTTTGCTTACCAAGCCTCAGATAGTCCTTGGTTCTATGACCCCTCTACCTATAATTCTGAGTTCACCCTTTGTGAAGAACCTCAGATTAGCTTCAATTCAAATGTTTTAGACACCAACTTTTCTTGTGACCAGAAATCTAGTTGGTATTCTCTGGCATCACACCCTCCTTCACAACAAGATACTTGCATGTTTACTTTCTCCAATGCAAATAGTAACACTCCTTTCATCTATAAACCTTGCCACTTCCCTTCTTCAAATCAGAGTCATAGTAAAGCCCTAGATCTTCAACTAGGCCTCAACTTGGAGTCAAATACAATAAGTTCTCTCAGGAGGATGTAATTTAGTATATACAGGACTTGTAGGTTTGATTAGCAGTTTCCTTGTTTTTCCTTGAATTATTTTAATGCATCAATTCTAAAGCATCTGGGATAAGGAAATGAGAAAAGGTGAAAAGAAAAATTACAATTCATTAGAGTCAGCTTATCCTGGTCCCTGCAAAGCCATTCACTGAAGAGTCTGACAATGACCACCTTTAAGAATTCAGACAAATTCAGACAACATATACAATACATACGATGTATTTATCATAGCATGTAGCCATTTGATATTACATACACTTCTCTACATTCTAAGTACATATTAGATAACGTTCTCTTTCATTCTCTATGTTCTTTATCTATTTCTGTGAGACACAAATAGCAGTGTCAATTGTAAAAACTTTTATATACAGGGTACGAACTAATAAAAAATTATTAGTATATAAATTTTGTTATAATTATTATCAATATGATCAAACTAATTATGTATAAAAATTTGTGATCAATGAATAATATAATTAGTTTCGTGACGTTATAAGTACATATCCTCTTTACTGAATTTTTATTCATAGAATCATATACACTGACACAAATAATGGATCCGGGAGATCATATAAATTTGTGAGGATAAATTGCTGTAATGTTGCATGTTAAGGGAGTGAAGCAAACTCCAATGGGGCGTGCAAAGTGAAAATATAAGGCTTTCAAATCTGTAAATTTGAAACTGGAATTTGGTCATAACACCTGGGGTTAAATTTTATGGTTTCTCATTACTTTTAGTTGTTTGATGAGGTATAGGAAGGTAATAAACACTAATACAAATCTTATAACAATGGCTTTTTATCTGAAAATATTTTTCTGACAGTGACAAGTTACTTTTATCATTACCTATTTCCTAATCTCGTCTTATTTAATATATAATTTTCCCATGTGAAGTAGTTGCTTGTATAACTAAAACAATGTCTCCAATGAATGAAATCAAATTTATCCAACCAGTGTTTGGACTTTTCACACAAGTGAATTTCATCTCTTAATGCACTAATCTCAATCTATTTAGCCGTGTGTCACGCAAAGATTGTCAAAATTATGAAAAAGTGGCTTAATTATGAAGCAAAATTCTGAGCTGTCCTTTTTTCTAGCTTTTCTGGTGTATATGGACATAAGATGTAAGGTGGCATAATTAAATATGTTCCTACCTATTCTATTTTGTTGAACTATGGTACTTCTTGTATTAATTAAATACCACGATTTTATTCTGATGAAAAAAAAAATGCTCAAAACCATTTAATAGTTATTCAGAATATATAACAACGATCGACTTATAAATATGAAAAAAAAAAATAACATCAAATTAACTTGGGCAAATTCAAGCGCTTTAAACAATGTAATTTTCTTTAGGGGTTTTGCTAGCAAATATCCAAGAAAACCAGCAAATAAAGAAATAAATAAAACAGTTTCATTATGAAATATAGAAGCGTGTTATTAAAACAGTGTTTTACAAAAGATATTATTAGCATCTCCTTTATTAAAGAACCATAGTTTATATTCTCTTTTAAGAATCTCAAAATCGTTGTTACAACAACCCTTTGAAATTTTTACCCACCCAATTTATAAAAGTCAAAATCATTAGGAGGTGTAACTTGGTAACTAGCTAAGTAATGCTTTTAGATATAATTTCAGGGTTACAATTACTAGAAAACACCTCATGATCAGCTTCATTTTCATGTCCAAGAAGAGACTAATTTCACTCCATTATAATGTACTTCCATTAATTTTGATACTTTGAAAAATATATGAAATAAAATACTTTTAGTTTTAATTTGCTTTTAGTTTGACTTTACTGTTTTTGATAGGCTATAATTTATAATTTTCTTTTTTCCATTGTGCATCATATCCCCATCTAACCGATATTGGTTTCTCTTTTTTCTTGCCACATCTTCCTTTTTTAATCTCCTAATATTATAATGAATGCTTCCTCCTCTCCCAATTCATCATCAACTAACTATACCACAAACAAATTCTTAGTGTATAATTGAGGCAATATATCACTCAGGGTATATAGGTGGAGCAATTCAACAAGATGCCTTGTTTTGTGGTTCCATGTGCCACTAGAACATGAAACCAAGTCTAAGCTTTTACTGTAGAATTTGATTTGATTATTTTGTTTCATCAAATTTGACATAATTTATATATGTTTGTTGCATAGCAAACCTAACCTAGTAACCTATTATATCCTTAATTTAATCAGTCACCCTTTTAATTAAATACTAAGACTCTCTCCTAACTCTTATCTATACAAATTGATGTTTAATTATAAACTAACACATCAAACTTACATATGATAAAAACTAATATTTATATCACGCACATTTTTTATTGTCAAACACTAGATGACAAACTAAAGCTCCTTTTTAATTATCTTTCTTTAATTAATCCTTTGTGTAACCAGCCGCCGGACACATGCTTGAATGACATTATTTCTTAATATTTATTAGTTTGTGATTAATTGAAGAGAATTTTTAATTGAAGATCTTGGAGATTCGGGGAGAAAAACAAAGTCAATAATGTCCGTTCTTTCTAGCAATATTTAAATACTAGATAGTTGAATTTAATTTATATCAGAAAATTTTATTCCTGGGTTAATTAAAAAACAATTGCTTTGACTGCACAGTATTTTCTTTATTTTTTCTTCCTTTGGGTGTAGGGGATAGGGTAGACTGCAGAGTTGTTAATTAATAAAATGGGAAAGCATAAGTCTTCAACAATACTATTATATAACTCCAAGAGTGTTTATCTCCCTGTATTTGAATATATATATATATATATTAAAATAAATTTATGGAACGCCAGAAAAGTACTCGTAATACAAAGGAAACGATAGAAATTATCCGTGCACAAGGTTACAAGTTCTGACCATACAACTTTCAAAAGTATTTTAAAAATACTTTGGATCATTCTCCTCTTAATTTTCTTCAGTTTTACTAAAATTTCGTTCACGTGTGTACTTCTTCAAGATGAAGAACCTAAGGTATTGCACTACAAGCAACCTTTTAGTTTTAGAGTTTGAAATTTGAAAAAGTCTTTAATTAGTTTAATTACACTATTTAAAAAGTATTATTTTGTGATGGAAAGTATTGATAACAAAACAAGGAAAGTTTTGTCACAAAATTTTTGGTGACAAAATCTATAAAAGAACAGAAATGACATCAACAAAATATTTATAATCAAAATTTTCGCTTTTATTATTAATAAAAAAAATAATTATTTTAAATCCTATATTTCCATCATAAAAATAGTAATACATATCACATTAAATAATATAAGTTACTAAAATCTTAGTAGTTAATATTAGATATCAATTATTTTAACTTAATTGGTTACTAAATTTAATCATTATTTTTATTTTGTAGTTATATAGCAACTAAAATCTAATTTGGTGCCTATTTTGATCATAATTAGCTCATTTCATTTGATAACTAAAAGTTGATCTCTAAATAGCTTTTTTGTTGTAATGTAAGTGTAAATAGTTACTAATAAAATAGTTAACACAAATTAACATCCACTTAAAATTAATATAAAGATAACTTTAACCTAATTCTTAAACCATTAAAACCACAAATATAAATATATAAAGTATTAAATTTAGTAAATTTTTGTTATAAATATATTTTTCTTGTTCTTGTTCCGTCCTACGGTGTTTATGATGAAAAATTATACGTTATGATATTTTTCTTTTCTCTTTTAAAGAAAGTGTCATTGTATGAACTAAGAAGGTCTCTTTTCCTAGTCTGATGCTTTGTACTTCCTGAGATATTCTCTTTCGATATATTTTCTTTATCGTGTTGATGAACTATTCTTAGTTAAGGGTGAGAGTATACCTATAAAAGATGTTCCGACCCTCAAATTAATTCTTTTGAGTAGTTGAAAGTTATGAATGTTATTAAAAATGTACATTTATCTTGTCCTTGTTAACTTAATATAATTGTGTTAGACATATCTATATTGTGTGAATTAGTACAAATAGTTTAGTTAATCTTATATTAGTCTGACACCAAATACATCTTAATTAAGTTAATCTCATTTGTTAAGTTGGGTTTTTGAAAAATATTCAACTTATGTTTTTATGTTTTTAGTTTTTTTTAGTGACAATAATCTCGATTGTAAATATTAAATAAATAATTAATATATGTTAAAAGAACATAACTAATAAAAATAAAACCCAAATTTATATCTTTTAACGACTAAAATATGCAAACCCTGAATATATTTATATACAATAGCCTTTTACTCAAATTCTTTTTGTTCTTGTAGTAAAAATTATTCCTATACTATTTTTGTCCTAAGTAATATTGATTTTCTCTATATAAGGTATAACTTCAAAATTTAGAACCCCTCACAAATGCAATTCATTTTACTTAAATATATCTTGCGACGACTTTTATGTGTTTCAATAGTCGTAGAAAATGCTTTCAAAGTATATTGTTTCTTTGGGGAAAAATTTCTTTTCTTTTTTAACCATTTTTTATTCCTAAATGTTTAGAGTTTGGACAAATGAAACGGGTCAAGGTTGTCTTTGTAAATTAAATATTTATGCTGGGTCACAACGGAGTTCGTAATTCTTATGACCCACTTATCTAAATGAACAAGGTTCCAAGTTTTACTATATTATAAACATATTCATATATATAATTTTGTTTATCTATTGAAAATAAATTTTATATATTAATTCATTTGAGATTTATACTTAAATTTTTTAGGTAAAGAAATTATAATTAGATCTCTGAGTTTTTTTTTTGCAATTTTTTTAATTGAACCTTCACTGTTAACAAAACAACCAGACAAGTATTAGTATTCTAAAGATTCCAAAGTGTCGTAAACTAACTTTATTAAACTTAATTATAAAAATTATAGAAAGCCAAAGACACAATAAATATATATATATATATATATATATATATATATATATATATATATATATTTTCTCTTA
>Ga0123340_1007929_pt1 | contig 10107 bp, 7 predicted proteins | sample SirMexnodulemix_FD_89961 | JGI IMG/M metagenome (GOLD analysis project Ga0123340, IMG submission 89961) | Root nodule microbial communities of legume samples collected from Mexico - Siratro Mexico nodule mix | ecosystem: Host-associated > Plants > Roots > Nodule | place: Mexico: Nepantla...
AGTTTATTTAGTGTGATAACGATTATTAGTTAAATTTAGTTAATTGACATTACAATTATTTTAGATTTTACAATTATGATACTTTTTAATATATGTAATTAATTAAACAATTAGGAATATACTTTATTCGCCGTCTTATAGTCAAATTTCAAATAAATAAAATAATAATTTTATTTAACAAACTGACACAAATAACGATGTGAAAAGCATTGGAAACCTTGGCCTTTGTTTGGAGGTTGGTGAGAGACTGTGAAATCGGAACGTGCATCCCAACAAAGTGAAGAAAAGAGAAGTTGTTTCTACGGCTTTCGCGAGTCAAGTGTGGGGTCTGAATTCAGAAGAGAAAAAACCTGAATCAGCAAATCGAAGTTATCGTAATCGTAATCGAAGTTCAAAGACTACCAAATCCGTGACTGGTAATAAGAGCAGTGAGTCCAAGCTGCAAATTTAAATTTGGTTGCATGCGAAGAGCCAGAAATATGAGACCAAACATCGTTTCTGAGGTAATATAATATAATCCATTTTCCTATTTTCTTCGATCCTCGCTTCGTTTCTGCCGCAATTTTGAGGCACCAGTGTCAACACATTTCACTTAACACTCATCTTAGTAGCTGAACTGAAAATCCTCGTTTCTGGACCGAGATCTCGAAATGACTTTGTTGATTTCGGATATTGTTTCGCTTTTAGATTCTGTTCTGTATGATTTTTGCCTGCAAATAAAATGATAAAGCTCTTTACAGCTCAATTTAAAGTTCGCTGCGTTTCTGTTTGGGATTCGTTGATTCTATTAAGTGTTGTTGTAGAATGGTTGGCTGGATATTTTCCTTCATTGATGTTATTCTGATTAATTGTCCTTGATTGCTTAATTGGGACAGGCAGGGTTGCCTACTAGGATGAATCAATGGTGGGAAAGCATCCCGTTTCTCACTTCTGCAGTGGTGGTTGTCTGTGGAGCCATTTACTTGGTTTGTCTTTTGGTTGGATACGATTCCTTTGCCGAGGTTTGCTTCTTGCCGTCTGCTGTTGTGTCACGGTTTCAAGGTATAATTTTTTAACCAAACTTACACACAGTTCTTTTGGTGTTGCTCTTTAATTAGAATTACAATGTGTTTGGATTTGCGTGTAAGACGTGGGTAACCTTGAATTTCTGTATCAATTTCACCGAAGACGGATATGCTATTACTAGTTGATTCCAATTTAACATGGCTATCCACATTGCAAAAGTGGATCAAACAAACACTTTGACTTTGTTAAATATTTTTCGAAATCCTTTAGTGCAAACATTTATTATGCCATTGTTGAAGAGAGAAACTCCAAATTAGAAAACAATACTTGTATCACCTAAGGATTTATATCTATGTTTTTTCCTATTTTTTTCACCGTCATTAGAATTGCAATAATACTCATAGGATCGTGTAATTGTACACTCTGTGGTGGCCTATATGTGCTGGATTGTGAGCATGATTGTTGGGGTGTAGGATTGTTGTAAGATGACGATTTTTTAAGAGTTCCATATGGAGTAGGATGAGCTACTTATAGTTGTGATACTGAAGCCTTAAGACTCTCTCATCTAATGATTAGTTTTTTGGATTGACTCTCCTCTTGTGCTTAAATCATAACACTTGATGTTTTCATTGAGTTGGGCTACAATTGATACTATCATGTTGATAGACTGAATACCGCTGTGGACATCTGACCTTAAAGAGGCTGACAATTTTAGGAGTCTTACATTGAGTTGGATGAGCTACTTGAAGTGGTACTTAGTCTTGAGACTCTTCCATTTAATAAACTAGTCTTTGGTGTTGGACTCTTCATTTGTGCTTAAGTCCTAACACAATCATACCCGTGGAACTGTGGGATCTCTGATCTTGTTTAATCTTTTTTTGGGCAAGACAGAAACTGAGGTTTATCCCATTGACCTGGATTCAAAATCCCTAATTATTTCCTTTCTCATCCGATTCACACTGTAGCAATTATACACTCTTCCCCAAAGGCTTGCAACTCCCAAATCTCTAGTCAAATTTGACACATCTTTTGTACCTGCCGAAACCGTCACTATTGCTCTACAACCGCCAAATGTCATTGTCGTGGCTCTGTTTTGTAAAGAAGAAAACTCACCCAGCTTCAGCCGCTTCCTTTACTCCTTCTTTTCAAAGTGCAATCATATATTCTTAATATCTCTGTCATTCTAACATTGTTTCTGATTCTTCTTTCCTGTCCTGATCCAAGAATTCAAATTTCTTTATTCTTCATTCTTTTATGTACTTATATTGGTGTGCCACTGCAATTTATCTTCTTGAAGTGGCTGTGCACGTGTGCCACCATGACACCCTTTTCTTTTTCATAATTTTTTTGTCTACTAAGGATTGTGTCTTAAAAGCAATGTTACATGTTTATATGAAATTGATCTTACATGGTTATATGACAAATCAGAGAAATAAAAATATCTCATGACTTACCTTTTTTTAAAATCAACAACTAAAATTTGTTAGAGCATGTTATCTATTATCTTGGATCAAACGTGTAGAAATTTGTAGATTGTTTTAGCTTTTTATGAATATGTATTATATATTACTATTTTAGGTTGGAATGTAGGATCATATTGTCCCAGTCATGATCTCTGAGTTATGAATTTTCAAACCCCTTCCTGATTCTGTAGCTTTAACAACCTTGATTATTTTTTTTTCAAGTAAAATTATATAGTTCAACAATTTAGTTAATATTTTGGATTCTAGACAAGCTTGTACAAACATTATGGTGCTGAAAACTCAACCCATTCATACGTTGAATTGGGTTCCTGTGGTGGCTATTAGTTTGGTTTGAAAGCTGCTTGCTATATATGACTAAGGCTGGAAATGAATTGAATTGAGTTGAACTAACCTCAAAAATAAGAATTGGTTCATCTAGGAGATCGACTTGAGTTCAATATGAACCTTTTTTCAAGTGCAAACTGGATTCAAATTAAGCTCACAAATGACTTGGTTCAGCTCGTAACTTGATTTGGCTTATTTTAATGATTTATATATATTTATTTCACTCACATATATCATGAATCAAACGAGTCAAAGCATACATCGCTCAAGTTCAACTAATTTTTAACTCAAGTTCATCTCATTCGATTCATGATGCAAGTTCAACAAATCAATTGTCAAATCGAGTCTCAACTATTTTTGAGTTAGTTTGGTTCATTGTCAGTCTTATTGGAAACTATCCTTTCTAAAAATTGCATGCTTCATTTTCTTTTCTTTTTTTTCCTTATTGCATATGCTTCCATTTCGTGATTGATTGTTTTCTCTGCTCAACATTATTTTTTTCCATGCAGTTTACAGGATTTATACTTCCATTCTTTTCCATGGTTCACTGCTTCATGTTCTCTTCAACATGATGGCTTTAGTTCCCTTGGGGTCTGAGCTGGAGAGGATCATGGGCTCAGTTCGCTTGCTATATGTTGTTATTTTATTGGCTACAAGCAATGCCATATTCCATGTTCTCCTAGCACTGCTGGCGGCTCACAATCCTGTTCTTACATATGATTACCTTATGAATGAGTGTGCAATAGGCTTCTCAGGAGTTCTATTCTCAATGATTGTTATAGAGACAAACTTGAGTGGAGTTCAATCCAGGAGGTTGGCCGTATATGTATTGCTGTTGTGCAAGAAATTCACCACTGTTGGGAAAATTCAATTTAATATGTTAATCACCTTTTTCTTCAAGATAATTTTACAGAAACCATGTTTTGGGAACTATTGAAGATACTGAAATAGTACTATTCTTTAATCGAGTTTTCAGAATGATGCTCATGGTTATTTTTGTTTAATCACTGTGCATTGATTTTACTTCACAACTTTATTCTGTTTTATTAGTATGCTTTTGCCAACTAATTCACTGTGCAATGATGTACTTCACATGTTTTACTTAAAAGACACTGTACATTCAATACACAATGCTATGCTGCAGTTAGTTATCATCAATTGGTAACGCTTCACTAATTTGGTAACTTTTTTCTATTTGTGTAGTGTTTTTGGATTGTTTAATGTGCCTGCCAAGTGGTGAGTATGATTTTTTTATTGAACTTATTTCTTGAGATTTTTATCTTGATAATTCCCTTGTGTGATAATTTGACATGTTTGTGTTTAGGTATGCATTCTTTTTGTTGGTAGTGTTCCAGCTTCTCATGCAAAATGTTTCACTACTTGGACACCTTTGTGGCATTTTATCTGGGTTTGCATGTCAGACTTCACTCTTTTTGCTTCTCTGTTTTCATTTTTGCAAGCAATTATCTCTAGTTTCATGATGTTATGCTTGATGTTTCAGATACGTACGGATTATTTAATTTCCTCATACCTGGAACCAATTTTTATTCTTCTATGGAATCCTCCTCCTGGCTTGTAAGTATCTTTCTATAATAGGCTTTGGTAGTGCACCAGGATGGGAAACATTTCAATTGTTAGTTACATGATGTTAGATGAATGCCTAAGGGACTGCCAAATGCATATAAATTATGTATTGTCAAATGCTGTCTATTAACACCCCGCTGTTGTGCAGATTATGAACAGTTTTAGTTTATGTGTATGTTATTTTGAAATAAATTACTGGTCTACAAACTGATAGAATCCTGGAGCAGGAATTTGTGTAATTATTCAGGTGGTTGCAGTAGTAATGGCATAGGGTTAACTTCTGTAGTAGGGTGGTGTTTAGAAGGGAGATTCATTAATAGTTGTTATTAGATACCTCTGGGAAATGCTGTAGCTCAATAATAGAAAGGGCCTGTCCTTTGTTGATCGAGAAACCCCTATTCACCAATAATAGGTTCATTGGTTTTCTTTCTATATTGCATAGAATTCTTCAAATCTTTCTTTGTGGGTTCTCAATAAAACCAACTTCTTTCTCTTCTCTGATGACTCTGCCTTTTATAAAAAGTAATCCTGTGATGTTTTGTGAGTTTGTTCTATACATTGCTTGAGTAGTGTACAAATGTGAAAAGTATTTGGACTACCAAATTAATGTAAACTCAATCTTTCAAATGTCAAAATATCAATGTATTCTAAATGTTTCAATAACGTAAGCTACTCAATCACATCAATAATGTTCAAAGAACGGTTAAATTTTTAACTGTATATTGATGCAATTAGCTTTGGAGTGGTTAACACATTTGATTTCAATAAGTATCTCCTTTCTTGGGGCTAAATGAATTCACAAAATAGATTCTTGTGTTGAACAAGTCGTGATTGACTGGAATATGAATTAATATATTTTTATTATAACTTGATAACTTATTTTGTTTTAAAATTAAGAATTAGAAATGGAAAAGACATCCACTAGATGTTCATTCTATGTGTTTGACATCCCACGTTGACTAGAAATATAGTCAAATTATAATATATAAGTGGAAACAAATCTCACATTTTAAGCCGGTTTTATGAAGTTAAGTTAGGCTTAATTTTCACTTTCTTAATATGGTATCAGTAGTCAAGTTTGTTGAGCCTATCATGTCATCCGCAATCGGGTTCCCCAGTCTCACCCTCGAGATGTCAAGTTCTCAACGTGAGGGTGTGTGGGAGATTCCATACCAACTAGAGATATGACCAAATTATAAATATATAATTCTCCTCTTTCAAGCTGATTTTGTGAAGTTGAGTTAAGTTTAAATTTCACTTTTTCAAAACTAAGAAAATACATGCACACACTCAACACAAACACACACATATACATGTTTCTCATGTGGACCTTTATTAGTGTGAATGTTGGTTCTTTGGACTTTCAGTCATCATGTGTGAGGCGTCCAAAGTTTATTGTTTGCACTGGTGGAAATCCTTCTGGTTATATTCCTACACATACAAGCCAAAATTCATCAAGGTATATACTAAATACTGTGGGTTTCACCCCAAATCATACAGATTGCACTAGATATATACTAATCTACATTTTCAAATCTATTCTTTCATGGGCTAGTGGATTACTTTCTGGAAATATTTGGAGGAACCTGTCTTCATTGATGCCTCAAAGGGAAGTGTCTACTCAGGTATGTATGTCATCTTGTCTTTTAAGTACTTTTGGTGGACTCCCAAATAATCATGTACACATTTTGCTGTGTGATTGTCCATTTTGCTTTGCTCAATATGTGAACAAATGCAACTGCATTGTTTTGCAATACTCATTAATGGCAAGTGTATGTGGACCTTGTATGAGTGATCCAGTGATCATTGAAACTAATCAATGTATTCAGAGTTCAATTTATTAAAGTTTGCTAGTAAGTATCATCCTTGGTTATCTCGCACCAATATGTGAATGATTATTCTTGTGTACATTACCTGTTCATTTTACGTGCAAGTGCAAAGAGTGTGTTTGCATTTAGTCATTTTTGTCTGGACTGATGTTTATTACCTGCCATTCATTTGGCAAATTATTTTTTTTCTTCTCTTTTTGATGTGTACTACTAGTTCTTTGGAAGTAGATTTTGTAGAGATTTAAGCAGCTGGCAAGTGTCAAGTTTTTTGACCTGGGATGATTCTTTTTATATGAATTAATCTTTTATCTTCAACAGATCATTTTTCTTAGAAAAACCTATAATCTATAGGACTGTGGCATCAGCAAAAATTATATGCCTTTCTTATCTTTGAAAGTTCATTCATTATTGGGAATATGAAACGTAACATAACATGGTTTTGCCTTTTTACTTGAATGATACATTGGGCCAGTTCGTTACAAATTAAAAAGAAGTGGTTATGTTGTAAATTGCTTTTGAAAGATTTTTAAGAAGCTAATTTATGTTTGTTTACAATCATAATATAAATTAGTTTTGCTTTTTTTTGAATGATACATTGGGCCAGTTCGTTACAAATTAAAAAGAAGTGATTATGTTGTAAAATTTTTTGAAATATTTTTAAGAAGCTGATTTAGGTTTGTTTACAATCATAATATAATTTTTTTTTTGAAGCAGCAGAAATTTAATGGGTAAACGATTCAAAATAAATTTTGGTTTTAAAAATATTTTTGGTTTTTTTAGCTTCATAGTTCTTATTATGTTGAAAAGCTAAAACAAATAGATGAAAAACTAAGAGAAGTGGTTATTTTCTGAAAGAAAGTTCTTTCACAAAGAGAAGTTGTAACAAATGAGCTCATTATCTTTTCCATTTCAAGCCGTGTTTATTGACTGCTTTGAATCTATTGATTCCTTGATGGTTAACAACAGCTGTTTTGATTGAGTCACTAAATTGCAGTTATTTTGAATTGAACTGAGAAGTTTAAAGTTAAAATTATATCCCTACCTTTGTATTCATGCCTTGGAGGCTTAGACTTATACACATTTGATGGTATTATGTGATATATTACAGTCAACTGAGGACAGTAGGTTCCCTGGGAGGGGAAGAACCCTTGGTTCTGGTCAAGGTCAAACTGCGTCTCATCTTCATTCAGATTCAAATCTTCAAGAAAGACTTTTGGAGGATAGTAGTCCCAATAATCCTTTGGTTTCATCCACTCCTAGTAACACTCATCAGTTACCAGAAGGAAGGTATGAGAGATGGTTTGGGCATAATTGATAGCTTATATTGGTTGCTTATTTAAAGTAAAATTCTAGTATGCTGGCTTCAGTATCTTTTCATGTGAAGTGTGAACCTAGCATAACACCTACACTATTAGGCAGACTGTTAAATTCATAGATTTTTTTTTTTCCCTTACTAGGAATGACAATATTCAACTTGAATGAAGCCAACAAAAGTTACATGCTTGTAAATGACTTTCCTGTTTGACATTTAACAATAAGTTTAGGTGGAGTTGATGGTCTAGCCTGAATTAATCAATGTAACACATATTAGTGCAGTTATGTTTAACTTCGAAACTAACATTGAAAAAACACAAGAATGGGAGTGTATTTATGTAGTTTAAGTTATAAATATGTATTCATAATGCTCTATAAATATAGTACATAAGCACAATTTTAATTATAAGCTTTTTAAATCTTTTTTTGTAGCATAAATATGTATTAACATTAGATGAATTGTAAATAAAAGGCTCCACAAATAATTCAACTTATATGCCAAAAATTATTGCATAGCTAGATATATATGCATGTCTAAACATGGCACTGGGGCGGGATTTCCCCCATCTCCAACTCCTTAATCATTCCCAACCCCTGCCCAGTCTCATTTTTGAAAAAGTTAATAGTACACAAATTGTAATAAATTAATTTTAAAGTTATTTCTTTTCATATGGCCTTATGAGGTGCTCCACCTTTGGATCCTTGCACAAAGAGAAAGAAATGGTTGAAGAATCTGACAGAAAAGGTTGACAGTTACACTCAAAATAGCTAATAGGTTGAAATCAGTGGGCTTGAACTTGAAAGAAAAAGGCGAAAAATAAAAACAAACACATAATTTTCAGTCTTTATCCATATGTTCTATCTTGCAATTCTTTATCCATATCCATATCAAGTTAAATTGCTATATTTCAATAGGATTACAATGATATATTCAGAAGTTTGTGTTTCTGTATTAATGATTTTACTTAATTTTCTAATTCAATTTAGGCATTCAGCTGATAATGTAGCTACAGCGACTGGTGTTCCGCAGCGTCAGGTCCCTCTACATACATACCATGGTTGAAACTCTCATGTTTCTTTTAGTTAATTTGCACAACTAATATTTGCTATTTTTTTCCCTTTAAATACAGGGTGCAGTTGTTTCGGAAGAAGGGATTAGTAAACTTGTCTCAATGGGCTTTGATAGGGTAAAAATCAGTTTCATTATCTCTTCTATGGTTAGAAAATGGCTCGAAACATTTTAAAACTTTCCAGTTTGTTATTGGCTTCTTGCATATTATGCTTGCACTTCTGAGTACGTTGTTCTCATTGAAAGAGATCCCGTGTTTAAAGTTATTGTTGTTTATCTCCTTATGGGTCCTTCTCTTCTGTCTCTTATTGGTCTCGCTATGAAGATCCATATAATTTTTGACCTAATTACTGTAGGAGGAGTGATGTGTATGTATTTGTGTTAAATTTGGCTGAATAGGTCAAAGTTTGTCTGATAAGTGATATCTAAATAAAATATCCTCCACGTCAAATTGTTTTCTTGGATGTAGTGAGATATCTTTCCGATGCTTGTGCATCAAACGTAGATTAAAGCCTACGGCTTAGTTCTATATTTTTAATGCAATTGTGCTGGGCTGTTTCAGACGCAAGTGGAAGTGGCGCTTGCAGCTGCTGATGGTAATCTCAATGTTGCAGTGGAAATACTCATGAGCCAGCAGGTCTTAGTTCATCATTTTATTATTATCTATAATTCTTTATGTTTACATGTTTATTTATTTATTTTTTATTCTCTTTTAAAAATTCTTGGGCTCGTTTGCAGAGTTAAAAAGAAAGCTTCTGTTGGATTCTCGCAGAGACTTACCTGACACTTTGGTTGAGTATGTCACTGCACTTTGTTCAATCACTGTCTGTTTAATCTTTGACCTACCTACCATTGACAGTTGGTCGACACCTCATAGCTATGCCAACTCCTACTACCAGAATTGAACATATGTAAATTATACAAGCAATATTAAGGAATATGATGTTTAATTGAAAAAATTTTAAACATTTTGTTGTGCTTTGATTTTTCCCCCTTTTAATTTTCTTTTTGAACATGTTTCTAATGCCATGAAGGAGCCGTAAAACTTTTATCCATTTCTAAATTATTAATTACTGTTGCCGCTTGCAGAAAAACGCAAATCTGGTAGTGCAACTTAATTAATTTGATGATACCTACGAGGATAATGGTTCAATTTATGGAAAGAAAGATTTGTTTGTTATGCTACCCAAGAACTCTAGTTTCAATAATTCTTTTTGGTCTTGTTAATCAGGATCCACATTTAGGGACACAAATTGTGGCCTTCTTTCTCTGTATAGTTGGGAAGATTTGTAAGACACACAAGAGATTATATAGTAAATATTTTATTATGTTTACAAATATAATCTTTATATTAAATATATATTATATCTTTTATATAATTAATTTTTATCATTAATTTATTAATATTTATATTTATATTGTAATAAAATAAATATAATTAATTATATAATATAAGGTAATAAAAATAAAAAATATAAGTAATAATACTTATTAAGAT
>Ga0123340_1007931_pt1 | contig 10106 bp, 9 predicted proteins | sample SirMexnodulemix_FD_89961 | JGI IMG/M metagenome (GOLD analysis project Ga0123340, IMG submission 89961) | Root nodule microbial communities of legume samples collected from Mexico - Siratro Mexico nodule mix | ecosystem: Host-associated > Plants > Roots > Nodule | place: Mexico: Nepantla...
AATTATTTTATTTCTATGTCATTTACATTTATTATTTAAATCAATTATTTAGTTTTTATTCAATATTCTGTAAAAGAAAAGAAATATATACTAAAGTTATGAACAAAGGGGTAACGTGTGGTACTGGTGCTCCATGCCACATAAATAATGTATATTAAGTTTTGTTTCTAATTTTAATTATGTTTATATGTATATTGATATTTCTTTATATTTTTTTTTCTTCTTTCCTTTAACAGAAATAAAAGTAGGTTAGGTATAAAAAAAACATTTTTATAAATATAGTTTTTTTTCAAAAAATAAAAATATAAATCTTTACAAAATTAAAATATCAAATATCACCAAACAAGATTCTTAAAATAGAATTACGAGTATTCTGATTTTCTATCATGTATAGAGATACGTAGGATGAAGGTCAAGCCTGTCGGGCCAAAATAAAAATAATAAAATATTTTCTTTGTTTGTTTGCTTTATATTTGTATGCATTTTTATACTTGTTTGCTTTTATTATTTGCTGTAAATACTTTTTTGGGAAAAAAAATAAAAAAGCTACATTTATTGTTACTCGTTTGATTAAGGGTACCGTCTTAGGACGGGCGTTGTGGGAGTGCTAATACCTTCCCCACACGTAAACGACTTCTTCCGAATCTTTGAATCTGGTTCGTAGACATTTCTATTTTTGGTTTTTCTATGTTTTTCCTTAATAAACTATGGTGGTGACTCTAATTCTCTAAATAAATATTTAAAATTAAATTTTTTATCGCCCCATCATGATCCTAGTTACGACAGAGGTCAACTCTTGATTTGAAAGCCTGAGTTAGACTCTTAGAAGTGTTAACTTAGAGGGAGCTCAAAAACAATTGGTGCTGGAAAATTGCTAGCAATTCAATATAATTCATAAGTTGAAGTTATAAGAGGACAACACACTTACTTATAGTTTGTGTGGTTGACCAAATTTATAGCTAAGTTTGAAATTTCAAAATTCTAATTAAATTTAAATTAAAAAATTATCCAATTGCAAGCTACCATGTGGACTTCATGCTTGGATGAAAATGTTCTCCATTTAGAAGCTACCATATGGCTTAATTTTCTCTCCATTGGCATGTTGACATGTGGCAATTCCTATTCTTACAGTTGTAGCTTCTAAGTCAGCCCTAAGTGCCACACAAGCCCTTAATGTACATGCTCTAGGCACATCACTTAGGCTACAATTTTTCTTTTAATTTTTATGATGGAAGGATGGCCCAAGTTTATAAAATCTTGACTCTCTTGAAATGAACAGAATTCTACTCTTATTGAATTTGGTAGTGGGTCCTTTGTGTAGTAGCCTTCCATCATCCCTACCTATTGAAGAGGATTTCTTCTCAAATATAAAGATTCTACTTTTTCATCAATACCACCTACAAAAGGAATAAGATCAGTGACATTAAATGTGATGTGTAGTCCATACTCTTATAGTAGATCTAGTTTGTAAGCATTGTCATTGACTCTCTTGAGGACTTGGAAAGCACCATCTCCTCAGGGTTTGATTTTAGACTTCCTTTATTTAGGAAATCTATCTTTTCGTAAATGAAGTCAAACCCAATCCCCTTCTTCAAAAATCATTTCCCTCATCTCATTATTGTTCTATTTAATGTGCCTCTCTGTTTCCTGTTGTATTTTATCTTTAATCCTCTCATGTAACTTTTTGATGAAATCAACCTTGGATTCCACTTCTTTGTGAGTAAATTCATATGGGTTTGGTAAGGGTACCAAGTCTAGAGGTGTAAGAGGATTAAAATCATACACAACCTTAAATGGAGAGATTTTAGTAGTTTTATGAACTACTATATTATATGCAAACTCAATATGGGGAAGGTAGACATCTCATATTATTTTAATTAGATTTTTATAAAAATAATATTAATAAGACAATAATAAAAGAATATGTATAAAATAATATAAATAGATTACAATAGTAGAAAAAATACATTCTACTATAGGATAATACAATTGTTAAAACAGAACCTCGTTAATAAAAGATAAGGTGGCATATTTGAAATTAAGTGGAACTATATTACGGCGGTTACTCCTAATAACCGTCGTCGTATCTCCCGCGTGGTGTGGATGGCCAATTTTGTTGAATTTTTGATTTTGAAGGTGGAGATACTACAACGGTTGGAATTGTGGACCGTCGTAGCATCTCTTCGAGAGAGTTTAAAATTTTTAATGTTTCAAAAAAAAAAACGGATACTATGACGTTTGGGAGCTACCCAACCACCATAATATCCCTTTCTTTTTAAAATTTTGGAACTTGGCTTTCGAAGGGGATACTATGGAACCGCCGTAGTATAGGTTGTTTTAACCCTCGCGCACACTATTTTTCTTCTACATTTTCGCTCTCCCTTCACTCTTCTATTGTCTTTGCTTTTCCTCTGTGTCTTGCCGATGCCGTTTCTCCTTCCATTTCACTCACAAATTTTGATTCACTTCTCACATTGGTTCTGTCTCATTCGTTCTTACATTTATGTTGTTTGCATTTTCATTTCGCGTTTGATATGCTCCATTTTCACTCTTGATTTTTGTTTCCTCACTGTCATTGCAGTTTCATTGGCTTCACTTTTTGGGTTTGGTAGTTTGAGTTTTGTAAAGTCTATTTTGGCTCCGTCGTTGAGGTTCTTGCACTGCTCCATTTTGCTTTCGTTTCGTTTCAATCTTTGTGTTTGTTAGGTTTCTTTTTCACTCGTGATTTTTGTTTGGTAAACTGTCATTGTGGTTTCATTGGCCCCATTTTAGTTTCATTGTAGAGTTGATTTTGGTAGATTTGTGTTTCTTGCATCTCGTGTTGTTCCCGCGCGTTACATACATCTACAAGAGGTATGTTTTTAGTATTTTTAAAATGCTTGGACTATTTGAACCGCTCTCTGTATGCTTGGACTATTTTGACTTGGTCTTGCAACAAATGAAATGAATCCCTAGAGTAATTTAAGTAGCAAACATAGTTCATGGCCTATTTTTTGCTAATTATGTATAATTTGTCGTATTGGTTGTGGATGAAGAAAAAATATATGATGTTGTCTATGACGATATTAGGACCAAGGCAACCTGGAAATGAGATAGATGTTTATCCAAGTCCTTTGATAGAAGACTTGAGGTTGTTATTGGATGAAAGCGTTGAGGTTTTTTATGCATATGAAAAGGTCAATTTCAATTTGTGAGCATTGTTATTTTTTAAGATTAATGATTTTCCAGTATACGAAAATTTGAGTGGTTATAGTGTCAAAGGACATCACGCTTGCCCGATATGTGAAGAGAACACGAGTTACCATCAACTAAAATATGGGAGGAAGACATCTTACATTGGGCATCGCTTTTTGAAACGTCATCACCCTTATCGCAGATTACAAAAAGCTTTTAATGGTTGTCAGGAGGACAAAACTACACCTCCACCCTTAACTAGTGAGGAAGTCTATAACCGAGTGTGCCACGTCGAAGTAACTTTTGGGAAAACCCTGAAGAATACTGGTGTGAAAAACATATGGAAAAAGAAATTGATATTCTTTGAACATCCATACTAGTCAACGTTAGATGTTAGACATTATATAGATAGTATAATCCGGACATTGCTAAACATTAAAGGAAAGACAAAGGATGAAATGAATGTTCACAAAAATCTAGTTGAGATGGGTGTTCGATTGGAGTTACAACCACAATCTCATGGTAAACAAACATACTTGCCACTAGTATGTCATACTTTGCCAAAATTTGAAAAGATAGTTTTTGTGAGTGTTTGCGAAGAATTAAAGTACCACAAGTATACTCTTCAAATATCAAAAGCCTCGTCTCAATGGAATATTTGAAACTTATGGGCTTAAAATCTCATAATTGTCATGTTCTAATGCAAAACCTTCTCCTAGTGGCTATTCGTATTCTACCAAAAAATGTTAGACAAGTCATCAGTCATCTTTGTCTATTCTTCAACACTGTTTGTAGGACAGTAGTTGATCCTACTAGGTTGGATGAATTAGAAAATGAAGTTGTCATTATCTTGTGTCAACTAGAAATGTATTTTCCCTCTTCTTCTTTTTTTATATCATGGTCCATTTAATTGTTCATCTAGTGACAGAAATTAGACTATGTGGTCTTGTGCTTTTACGATGGATGTACCCAATTGAGCGATGCATAAAAATATTCAAAGGGCATGTGAAGAATTTATATCAACCTGAAGCACCTATTGTTGAGAGATATATTGTTGAGGAAACAATAGAGTTTTGTATCACTTATATGTCAAAATTAGATGCTATAGGCGTCCCAAGGTCCCGGTATGAAGGAAGGCACGAAGGCAAAGACACACGAGGTGTGAGGGTAGTTCGAAAAGATCAACAACAAGTACTCCATGTACACTTGTATATCTTGAACAATACTGATGATTTTCTTCCTTACTTAGATAAACACAAAATGTTGTTGAAATCAATGAACCCATGTGCAAATGAGAAGTGGTTGTCGAATGAACATAACAAGATGTTTTTGAACTGGTTTAAAGAGAAAATTTGTGAAAAGGATTATGATATTATGAGTTGAAATGGTTAGCACGAGGACCTAACTTTGATGTCATAACATGGTCTGAATATGATATTAATAAGCTCTCTTTTTATACAAACACTGAGGATCAGGAAAGTACAATGCAGAGTAGCGGTGTTACCCTTGAGATAGAGTTAATGCACTTTGCTAGTTCAAAAGATAACACTCCTGTGATGGCTACAATAAGTTGCTTTGTAGTAATTGAAGAAATTTGGGAAGTTGACTATGTCAAATTTAGAGTTTCGATATTTAAGTGTAAATGGGTTGATAGTAACACAGGAGTGCATGTTGATGACTTGGGTTTTACAATGGTTGATCTCCTCAACCTTCTACTTCTGAACCTTCATTTGAGGAATTAGTTAAGCAGATGAGTCTTCAAAACATGCAATTCCAGCGAGAGACAAGAGCTTCCATTCAAAGTTTAACAAATCAGATGGGATAGATGGCCACTCAACTTAACCAGAAGCAGTCACAAAATTCAGATAGATTACCTTCTCAAACTGTGCAGAATCCCAAGAATGTCAGTGCCATCACATTGAGATCAGGTAAACAGATTGATGTCCCAACTTCAATACTTGCACATGCACCTAAACTTGAGAAGGAGGATAACCTTGTGATAACAAAGAGAAACATGCCTTTGAGAAAACAGGGAGATGAGCATGTAGATGGAAATGGTGAATCTTCTTTCAGTGCACCTTTTGCCAGTGATGACTTGCAGCAATCTCCCATGCCTCTTCCATTTCCTCCCAAATTAATTCCAAGCAAAAAGATGGAAGAGGTGGATAAGGAGATCTTGTATACCTTTTGGAAAGTAGAGGTGAACATACCTTTGCTTGATGCCATCAAACAGATTTCCAAATATGCAAAATTCTTGAAGGAGTTGTGCACACACAAGAGGAAGATGAAAGGTCATGAGCAGATCAGCATGGACAGAAACTGATCTGTATTGATAGGTAAATTTGTTCCTCATATTCCAGAGAAATGTAAAGACCCAGGTACTTTTTGTATACCTTGTGTTAATAGAAATAGCAAATTTAAAAATGCCATGTTTGATTTGGGTACTTCAATTAATGTCATGTCATTGTCTATTTACAAATCTTTGTCTCTTGGACCTATGAAACCTACGAGCGTGGTGATACAGTTGGCAAATATAAGTGTTACCTACCCTACAGGTCTCATTGAGGATGTCTTGGTTCGGGGTTGGTAAACTTATCTTTCCTGCTGATTTTTATGTTCTTGATATGGAGGAGGGGTTTTCCCATGGATATGTCCCAATCATTTTAGGCAAACCATTTTTGAAAACAGCCCGAATTAAGATTGATGTTTATGCTGGTACCCTATCTATGGAATTTGGTGATATTGTTGCCCATTTTAACATTCTTGATGCCATGAAACATCCATCTGAAGACCATTTTGTTTTCTGTGCTGAGCTTATTGATGATATTGTTGATGAATATATTCTTGATTCTGATTCTTTCCATGATAAGAAACATTATTTTTATTTGATTTTCATGCTTGTCTGTCCTCATGCACTGAATTTGATCATGAACTTGATTTTTGTTCTGAGAGTATTTCTGATACTTTAGATGAGACTTTGGGTGTTGTACCTCTTGATATTGATTTTATAGTCAGAATGCGCTAACCATGTTGCAGGAAGTACACATGAATCTGACTTGCAGGTTGAGGTACAAATTGTGAAACCCATTCTTCCCCCTCTCTTATTGATGATATTGTTGATGAATATATTCTTGATTCTCATTCTTTCCATCATAAGAAACATTATTTTTTATCTTATTTTCATGCTTGTCTGTCCTCATGCACTGAATTTGATCATGAACTTGATTTTTGTTCTGAGAGTACTTCTGATACTTTAGATGAGACTTTGGGAGTTGTACCTCTTGATATTGATTTTATAGAGTTAGAATGCACTAACCATGTTGCTGGAAGTACACATGAATCTGACTTGCAGGTTGAAGTACAAGTTGTGAAACCCATTCTTCTCCCCTCTGTGGTTCTTTCTGATGTTCAACCATCACTATTACAAAACTAAAACCTCTACCAGAAAACCTCAAGTATGCTTACTTGGAGGATGATTAGAAACTGTTAGTGATCATTTCCACTTCTCTTGAGACTGTTCAAGAAGAGAAGTTGTTGCAAGTGTTGAGAAAGCATAAAAAAGCCATTGGCAGGACCTTGACAGACATTCCTGGTATCAGTTCATCCACTTGCATGCATAGAATATCACTGTTGTAAAGAATGAGAAGGATGAGCTTATCCTAACTAGAGTGCAAAACAGTTGGAGAGTCTGCATTGACTACCAGTGGCTGAATATAGCAACATGGAAAGATCATTTTCCATTGCCTCTCATTGATCAGATGCTTGAGCGTTTGGTAGGTAAATCTCATTATTATTTTCTTGATGGTTTTTCTGGTTATTTCAAATCCATATTGCTCTTGAGGATCAAGAAAAAAAAAACATTCATCTACCCCTTTGGTACTTTTGCCTATATGAGGATGCCCTTTGGCTTATGTAACGCCTTTGGTACCTTTCAACGGTGCATGCTTAGCATTTTTATTGATTTTCTTGAAAATTGCATAGAGGTGTTTATGGATGATTTTACTGTTTATGGATCCTCTTTTGATACATGCTTGGATAATTTGGATAGAGTGCTTAACAAATGAGTTGAAACTAATATTGTTCTTAATTCTGAGAAATGTCATTTCATGGTACAATAGGGTATAGTTTTAAGGCATATTATCTTTAGGGAATGCATAGAGGTAGACCCTTCAAAAATATTTATTATTTCACAGTTACATTACCCCTCTTGTGTGCGAGAGCTTCGTTCTTTTCTTGGCCATGTAGGTTTCTACTAGTGCTTCATTAGAGATTTCACCAAGAAGACCCTTCCACTGTCCAACTTGTTTCAAAAAGATGTGGATTTTGTTTTTGATGATGGGTGTAAATAGGCTTTTGACTATCTAAAGAAAGCATTAACAACTACTCCTATCATTCAGGCACCGGATGGACAGTCCCCTTCGAGCTGATAAATGATGCTTCAAATTATGCACTCGGAGCTGTCCTAGCACAAAGAATTAATAAGCTACCTCTAGTGATATATTATGCTTCCAGGACTTTAGATGCTGCCCAAGCAAACTCCACCACCACAGAGAAAGAGCTTTTAGCTATTGTTTTTGCTCTTGATAAATTTAAATCATATTTGCTTAGCTCTCGTGTTACTGTGTTTACAGATCATGCAGCTCTGAAGTATCCGTTGAAAAAAGCCGAGTCAAAGCCTTAACTGATAAGACGGATGTTATGGCACCAGGAGTTTGACTTTGACATCCATGACAGGAGTGGAGCACAGAGTTTGGTAGCAGACCATCTCAGCAAGATTGAGAGAGTTGAGGATGCAGATCTATTGGCCATCCGGGATGATTTTTCGGATGAAAGTTGTTAACTGTTTCTGTTTCTTACCTCACCCCTTGATTTGCGAATATTGTAAATTTTCTAGTTGCTTCTGTCTTTCCTCCTTTAGCACCTAGAGCTCAGATTGATAAAATTAAGAGTGATGCTAAGCATTATATTTGGGATGACCCCTATTTGTGGAAGTCGTGCAGTGATCAGGTAGTCAGGCGATGCATTCCATATCATGAGATTAATTCGGTCTAACAATTTTGTCATTCTTCCGCACCAGACGACCATCTAGGCATATAGAGGAGTGCTTGCAAGGTGCTTGACTGTGGTTTTTTACTGGCCCACCATCTTCAAAGATGTATGGAAGATTTGTAGCACTTGTGAGCAGTGTCAAAGAGTAGGAAGATCCCTCACGTGGAGACAACAGATGTCACAACAACCCATGTTGTTCTGTGAGGTGTTTGATGTCTCGAGTATTGATTTCATGGGTCATTTTCCTATCTCTTTCGGTTTTAATTACATTCTCTTAGCTGTTGATTATGTTTCGAAATGGGTAGAAGCCAAAGCCACCAGAACTAATGATGCTCAGATTATTGTAGATTTTGTTAGATCTAATATATTTTAAAGGTTTGGAGTACCCAGAGCGATTGTTAGTGATCAAGGCACCCATTTTTACAACAGATCCATGCAAGCTTTACTCAAGAAGTATAGGGTTGTGCATAGAGTCTCTACACCATACCACCCCTAAACAAACGGGCAGGCTAAAATTTCAAACAGGAGATTAAGAGAATCTTAGAGAAGATTATGTAGCCGAATAGAAAGCATTGGGGTGACAGACTGGATGATGCTCTTTGGGCGCATAGGATTGCCTACAAAGCACCCATAGGGATGTCTCCTTATCGGGTTGTCTTTGGAAAGGCATGTCATTTACCTGTGCAGATAGAGTATAGAGCATACTGGGCTGTGAAGACTTGCAACTTCTCTATTGATTAGGCTGAAGAGGAAAGAAAGTTGCAACTCAATGAATTGGATGAGATCCGTCTGGAAGCCTATGGGAACTTTAAGTTCTACAAGGAGAAAACCAAGAAGTTCCATGACAGCTTGATAGCTAGGAAAGACTTCTTGGTCAGGCAACAAGTTTTATTCTATAATTCTAGGTTCAGACTCATGGGTGGTAAGTTTTGTTCTAAATGCATTGGACCTTTTGTTGTTACTAACATTTATCCTTATTGCAATCAAAAGTGAGTCCACAAGCAAGAGGTTCAAGGTCAATAGGCACCAACTAAAGTCATTCCTCAATAATCCCTCTCTATTGGATACAGTCGTGGAGGAGATCTCTCTGCTTGATCCCACTTCTCTCCCATCTTCCGCCATGACTTATGGTGTTTTTTTTCCTTCTCCTTCCTTACTTTTATTGCACGTGTCTAATCATATTGGTGATTTGATTGTTATGAACTTTTGCTTGCAACACATTAGGACACTGTGTACTTTAAGTGTAGGGGGAGACTAGTTTAAATGTTGTTTTAGGGTTTTTTTTTTTTTACAGTTTTGCATGTTTCTCTGGTTTCCTGTACTTTATATAGGCATTAGACACATACTTCACTCTTGGATATGAGTTGCTTGATACTTTATGGACTGAAATCCTTTGTTTTTTCTCTACTAATCAAGTTAATTATGAGGTTTGAGAGGTTGATTCAAATATAACATACATACCCTGTGTGAGGTTTATTTGAGTCACTTTCTATTCTTTTTGTCTATGTGTTATGCCTATTGATTGTTGGCACAATGGCCTTGCCATTAAGTTAATACCCCAGACATCAAACACCAAATTTATTATTATATTATTTTCTAAGAGAGCTTTTAACTGTTATAATCAAATATAAAATCAAATATAGAAATACGGGAAGCAAAATTATTTGAATCGTGAAAAAGTGAGCTGCGAAACTTTTATTTAATTTTAATATAAAATTTGTATTAATTAAAATTTAAAAACGATTAATTGTTAAATAATTAATTTATAAAATTGAAAATAATATTGAAATTTATTTTGTTGATAACATTTCATAAGAATAGATTAATTTAAAGCATATTTAATTTTTTAATGTAATTTTATATATCTATATAACTTTAATTTA